>ERZ890510.287-NODE-287-length-42219-cov-5.672114_pt1 | contig 42219 bp, 41 predicted proteins | sample MGYA00521265_ERZ890510 | MGnify/ENA primary metagenome ERZ890510 (study PRJEB32303, sample SAMEA104408624) | aquatic metagenome | biome: Brackish water; feature: Chemocline; material: water | place: Baltic Sea | collected 2014-10-26T21:54:00 | depth 110 m ... | reverse complement strand
ACTGATTACGAATCAGTTGCTCTACCAACTGAGCTACAACAGCACAGACCGCATATTATACGTGCGGACAGAAATAAGAAATATTGTCGCAGCGGAAATTTAAGGAACTACTTGTTCTTAAAATTTGGCTTCCGCTTCTCAGCAAACGCGGACATTCCTTCTTTTTGATCCTCTGTAGAAAAAGCAGAATGAAATAAACGCCTTTCAAAGCGAATACCCTCATTGAGGGTCGTCTCAAAAGCTCTGTTTACACTTTCCTTTGCCATCATCACTATAGGTTGGCTCAAGTCAGCAATCTTTTGTCCTGTCCTGACTGCCTCATCAACAAGTTCATTCAGGGGAACAATACGGCTAACCAAACCGCACCGTTCGGCTTCAGCTGCATCCATCATTCTAGCCTGGCCCAATAAAGCCATTTCCATAGCTTTTGACTTTCCTACAAACCGTGGCAATCGCTGTGTACCGCCAGCACCCGGTATGATTCCAAGATTAATCTCAGGCTGACCAAATTTAGCATTTTCCGCAGCCAAAATAAAATCACACATCATGGCTAGCTCACATCCGCCTCCCAAAGCATAACCTGCCACAGCTGCAATAACCGGCTTCCGGCACCGAGCAATACGCTCCCATTCGGCCGTAATAAAATCAGACATGTAGACATCCATGTAACTCTTTGTCTTCATCTCTTTAATATCCGCACCTGCCGCAAAAGCTTTCTCACTGCCGGTAACGACTAGGCATCCCACAGTTGCATCTGGCTCCAACACATCGACAGCCAAGGACAATTCACGCATGAGGTCAGGTGATAAAGCATTCAATGCTTTCGGTCGATTCAGTGTAATGAGTGCGACATTACCTCGCTTCTCAACTAATATATTTTCGTAATTCACGGTAATTCCTTTCAATTTAATAGATATCATTCCGGACGTCCACCCGGAACAAAGACAAGCTATAAGTTATGTAATACTGCTAGGCTGAATGCGTCCGACGGACACGAATAACGACATCCGCACCTTCAACCTCAAATCCAGAGAGGTGTGGCAATTCTGAGAGCCCAAGATCTTCGGGACTTACGTCTATCAACTCTCCCGTCTCAACGTTGTAGATGTGATGATGAATAGAAGTGTTTGTATCGTAGACAACCTTCGACTTATCGATGATTAATGCCTTAATCAACTTCTTATTCAAAAATAAATTAAGCGTGTTGTAGACAGTTGCTCGGGAAACGGTAGCGTCCTCTCGCCTAACTATATCTAGCAGCTGGTCAGCACTCACATGCTGTTTCTTTTGAAAAAGAACATCAGCAATAGTTATGCGTTGCTTGGTAGGCGTAATGCCGCGACTCCTTAATTGATCGATTAAATCTGGCATAGCTGTCGTTGGTTCCATAACGAGTGTCGTCACATATTTATGGCATTAAATTTCAAGATACCAGAATTTCTCACGCCTTTCTCTTTAACGCACCAGGCACAAAGAAAACGACCTTCTCCTGAATGCCGGAAGACTCCTTAACCACCGCCACACCCAGTTTTTTTAAGCGCTCAACAACAGCAGAAACCAGCACCTCAGGAGCAGAGGCTCCTGCAGTTACTCCTACTCTGGCCACCCCATTTAACCAGTCTGGTTCCAATTCGCCTTCATTGTCGACCAAAAATGCTCGAACACCCTTGGTTTCTGCCACTTCTCTGAGTCGATTCGAGTTAGAGCTATTAGATGAACCGACGACAATAATCAGATCGCAATGCTCCGCAAGCGATTTGACTGCATCTTGGCGATTTTGCGTGGCATAACAGATATCCTCTTTCTCAGGGACCTTTATCTTTGGGTACCTGGCCACAAGCGCTTTAACAATCTTAGAAGCATCATCCACACTGAGCGTTGTTTGAGTCACATAAGCCAATTGACCAGGATCTTTCACAGCAAGGCTGTGCACATCATCGATATTTTCAACCAAATAAATGCCGCTTGAAGCCTGCCCCATAGTCCCCTCAACCTCTGGGTGGCCTTTGTGGCCAATCATAATGACCTCAAGGCCTTTTTTACGACTTCGAACCACTTCAGCATGAACTTTCGATACTAAGGGGCACGTAGCATCAAAAACCCGCAATTTTCTCTTCTTCGCATCCAAGCGAACCTGCAACGATACACCGTGCGCACTGTAAATCAGGGTGTGCCCCTCCGGCACATCATTCAAGTCCTCAATAAATATGGCACCTTTAGACTTCAAATCATCCACAACATACTTGTTATGAACGACCTCATGTTTGACATAAATCGGAGCCCCATACTTGTTGATAGCGCGCTCAACAATCTCGATTGCTCGATCGACCCCCGCGCAAAACCCACGCGGGTTCGCTAAATGCAACTCAGCAACTGGTTGGATAGTAGTCATGATAGGGCTTTATGCGCCTCGCTCCGTTTTCGAAAAAAACCATCAAACAGCAAAATACCTGCGCCTATGGAAATACAAGAATCTGCCACGTTAAATGCAGGCCAACGGAAATCACGCCAATGAATCAAGATAAAATCAATAACCGCACCAAGCATGATTCGATCGATTAAATTACCAAGAGCACCCGATAATATTAAAACAAATCCAAATGATAACAATCGGTCTTTGCTATTTCTATACAACATAACTAACAAGAAGCCCACTGCAACAATCGCAATAACAGAGAAGAACCATCTTTGCCATCCCCCTGCATCCGCCAAAAGACTAAAAGCCGCGCCCGGATTCATCGCAAACACAATCGCAAGAAATGGAAGCACCTGCTTTACGTCGAAAGGACCTACGGTTCGGACAATCAACTGCTTCGTCAGTTGATCAATACACACGAGTACCAGCGCCAACGACAACCATCTGACGAAACGTTTGGCCTCAAGCGAACGCAATGTGCTACACATAACGTCTTTGCTCGCCACCGCCAGATAAATTACTGACACATCGCTCACAAATAGTTTCATGTTCTGGGATAGAGCCCACATCCGACCGGTAGTGCCAGCAGCGTTCGCATTTTTGATGCAAGCTCTTATCCGCAACCACAAGAAAGTCTGGAGAATCCCCTTTTATCAAATTAAACGATGATGTCAAGAATAAATAACGTGAGTCATCCTGGAGGGAATTCAATAGATCGTAGTCTTGTCCAAAAGCAGTCACACTAACTTCAGCCTGCAACGAGGAACCGATATCACCAGCACCACGCTTCTCTTCTAATTTCTTCTGTGCGAGTGCCCGCAATCGCCTCAGATGGTCCCACTTCGACAGCAAATCTTGATCTATGTGTGGGAACTCATACCAGGCATGCAACAACACTGAATCTTGATCATCCCGAATAAAAATAGGCCAGGCCTCATCAGCCGTGAATGATAGGATCGGAGCCATCAAACGGAGTAAAGAATTTGTGATGTGCCACATCGCATTCTGCGCTGCCTTCCGCTCAAGCGAACTCTCCCCACTTGTATAAAGTCGGTCTTTAAGAATATCCAGGTAGAAGCCACCCAGATCTTCAGAACAAAAAGTTTGAAATTTTTGCACTACATGATGAAATTCATACTGCTCATAATCACGTTCAATTTTCTGCTGCAATCGCTGAGTCATTTGTACCGCATAACGATCAACCTCAAGCCAATCAGCAGGATCGAGCCTGTCTAACTTTGGGTCAAAGTCACTGAGGTTAGCGAGTAAGAATCTCAGCGTATTACGGATCCGCCGATAACTTTCGACCACCCTCTTTAGAATTTCATCAGATATCGTTAACTCCGCAGAGTAATCTGTTGCCGCAGCCCAGAGGCGCAGCACATCAGCACCTAGCGTGTCTGAGATCTTCTGTGGCGCTATTACATTACCCACGGATTTAGACATTTTTCGTCCATTACCATCCACCACAAACCCATGAGTAAGTAGACTCTTATACGGAGCCCGACCATCAATCGCACACCCCGTGAGAAGACTTGATTGAAACCAACCTCGATGTTGGTCAGAGCCTTCCAAATACAAGTCCGCCGGCTTTGTCAAATCTTCACGCCTCGCAAGAACGCTGCTGTGTGTGGTCCCCGAGTCAAACCAGACATCGAGCGTATCTCTGACTTTCTTCCAGTTCTTTGCGTCTTCGCCTAGTAGTTCCTCGAGGTCAAGCTCGAACCATGCATCGATGCCTTTACTCTCTACCCGCTTGGCTACTGCCTCCATGAGAGCTGGCGTATCGGGATGTAACTCCCCTGTCTCAGCGTGCACCACTAACGACATCGGTGTCCCCCAGCTTCTTTGCCTGGAAACACACCAATCAGGCCGGTTACTGATCATCCCCTCTAATCGAGCCCGTCCCCAACTAGGATAAAAAGAGGTCTCAGCTATAGCCTTTGCTGCACGACTCCTAATAGAATCCTCACCGCAGTCGAGTCCAATAAACCACTGCTTCGTTGCCCTGAAGATAATTGACGTTTTATGCCTCCAACACACAGGGTAACTGTGTTTATATGAAACCTCGTGGAGCAACTTGTTATTTTCACGAAGAATCTCAATAATTTTTTTGTTTGCGTCCCAGACCAACATGCCTCCGACAATCGGAACCGAAGCATAGAACTTGCCATCATCACCAACAGGATTCTCGACCTCAAGGCCATAACGTAGACCAGCCACATAATCCTCAACACCATGTGCGGGGGCAGTGTGGACCAAACCAGTTCCAGCATCTAAGGTAACGTGGTCTCCGGTAATTACTAACGATTGTCGGTTATAAAAAGGGTGTTGAAGCCAAATGCCCTCGAGCTTATCTCCTTTGAAACTACATAGTGTCTCGAACTCCTCAATGCCATATCTCTGAACACAGGATTCAACTAGTTCGCTCGCTAATATGAGCAAGCCATCCGAAATTCGAACGAGCGAGTAGTCAATATCCGCTCCAACAGCAACTGCCTGATTTGCGGGCAATGTCCAAGGAGTAGTTGTCCAAATTACGGCAAATACAGGATCATAGATGTGCGTAAATCCAAGTGCGGAGGCCAGAGCCTTTGTGTCTGAAACAGAAAAACCAACATCTATTGCTGGAGATTTTTTATCCTCGTATTCGACCTCAGCATCAGCGAGTGCCGAGCCACAATCAAGACACCAATGGACGGGCTTAGCGCCTTCTTGCAGGAATCCGTTTTGTTGAATACTTGCCAGCGATCGGATCGTATCCGCTTCAGCTTGAAACCCCATCGTTTTATAAGGATTCTCCCAGTCCCCGAGCACGCCAAGACGAATGAAATCTTTTCGTTGCCGATCTATCTGCTGCCCAGCGAACTCTCGACAGAGAGAACGAAATTTTGCGGGTTCTATTCCCTTTCCATGCAACTTCTCGATCTGGTGTTCAATTGGCAAACCATGGCAGTCCCATCCCGGGACATAGGGTGCATCAAAACCAGCAAGCGTTTTGGATTTGACAATAATATCTTTAAGGATCTTGTTAACGGCATGACCAATATGGATATCACCATTGGCATACGGTGGGCCATCATGCAAGATAAACGTAGGTCTACCCTTAGCTTTCTCTCTAATTTTTTGGTACAGACCGTCAACTTGCCATTGTTCAACCCAAAGAGGCTCGCGCTTCGATAAATTCGCACGCATCGGGAATGGGGTATCAGGAAGGTTTAATGTTTTTTTATAGTCCATGGGTTTCAGCAACCACCTCAAGCGGTCAAACAGTGATTGGTCACGGAAATCTACTACGCAACCATCGTTTTAAGTAACGTTTAATTCAAAATAAAGACGAGCATTTATTTCATCTTCTTTCATAGCAGCAATAAGGTCACACGTACTGGTGAACGCCTCTTGGTCACGAATTTTACGAACGAATATGACATTAAGCATTGCGCCGTACAAGTCACCCGAGAAATCAAGAATGTATGCCTCAATGCAAACATCTCCCTTACTCGTCACGGTAGGCCTCTTTCCAACACTTATTAGCGCCGGTCGCTGCTTAAATTCAGGGCCATCAACGTAAGCTATAAATATTCCGGACAGTGGAAAAGACTCTCTCCCAAAATGTATGTTCGCAGTAGGAAATCCTAACGTTCTACCAATTTGGTCGCCTCTAACTACGCGACCACGGATATTGTAACGCTTGCCCAATAATTCTTCCGCAAAGTTAAGATCTCCACTCGACAAAGCCTCTCGAACCGCCGTGCTAGACACGCGCACTTCGCCAACTTTAACGCTTTGATTAGCCTCTACATCAAAACCCAATTCAAGACCAAGCTTCTGCAGCATTTGATAATCACCACTTCGACCCGATCCGAACCTAAAGTCATCCCCAACCAATAACCACTGCACCGACAGCTCTTTTACCAGCACATCACGCACGAAGTCTTCAGCCAGCATCTTAGCGTATCTAACATTAAACGGAAGTATGCAGACTTCCTCAATACCCACATCAAGAAACGAGCGTACCTTCTCCCGGATCCCATAGAGCCTGATTGGAGCTTTACTGGGCGAAAAAAACTCTGCGGGGTGCGGCTGAAAAATCAAAACCGAAGGAATGAGATTTCTTTCTAAGGATACAGATACCAAATGTGCCAATATGGCTTGGTGTCCTTGGTGTACCCCATCGAAATTACCGATGGTGAGGCCGCGTACTCTCTTGATTCCGGATTTTTTGAGCTTTAAAACTCGCATTTAACAAATAATGTTGTACAGATTAATTGGGGCTCAATTCTATCGTCTTTTGCATAAGCTCTAATGTAAGAGCTGTTCTACCGAAGCGCTATTGTTAGAAGTTGTATCCTTGATCAAGAAAGTTATATAGAATTAATTTCATATATTTTTAAGTCCTAAAAATAAGGAATCAAGCCGCTCAAGCCATGAAACTACAACAGCTTAGATACATATGCGAGGTTGCAAAACATAATCTGAATTTATCGAAGGCTGCGGTAGAACTATACACATCCCAACCCGGGATCAGTAAACAGATTAAGGCACTTGAGCAGGAACTTGGCGTCGATATCTTTATTAGGCGAGGAAAAAGGTTCGTTGGCATTACAGAACCAGGGCAAGAAATCATCAAAAAATCTCAAGCTGCCCTTAGTGAAATAAGTAACCTAAAAACGATTGGTAGCGAATTCTCGAACGAAATGTCAGGCAGCTTAACCATTGCGACAACGCATACACAAGCTCGATACGCACTACCTGTCGTCATCAAGCTATTTCGCGAAAAGTATCCTAGAGTACGATTATCGCTATACCAAGGAAGCCCTTCACGCATAGTCGAAATGGCCTGTTCTGGAGAAGTGGATATCGCCATAGCGACAGAGGCGACCTCCTTAACGAACCAGCTAGCGATGCTGCCTTGCTACCAGTGGAATCGTTGCGTCCTGACACCACCGCGGCATCCTCTATTAAAGAGCAAAAATATTTCGTTAGAAGAGATTTGTGAATATCCGATAATAACTTATGATTTTACTTTCACGGGCCGCCCCATCATCAAACAAGCGTTTGAAAAAAAAGGCTTAAAACCAGACATCATACTGACAGCCGTAGATGCAGACGTAATTAAAACGTATGTGGAGCTCGGCCTTGGCGTAGGGATAGTTTCGATGATGGCTTACGACCCATTGCGAGATACGAAGATCAGAGCTATCGACGCCAGTCATCTGTTCGAACCCAGTACAACCGGTATTGGCATACGAAAAAATGCCTATATGCGCGGGTATGTTTACGATTTCATCTCCATGTTTGCCCCACACCTTAATCGTAAAGCTGTTGAGGCCATCGTCGGCAAGCAAGTGCGCTGAGAGGATAAGCCACTTAGGCTTGACGTTGCGTCACAACCAAAAGTTCTTTTAATTTACGGCCAAGTACTTTTAAACCAAGTATGTAGACTATAACCCCGAGCAATATCACGGCCAGAAGCAATCCAGCTCGTCCCCAAGAATCAAAATTCAACCACTCAATGTTAAGAGAGACGCAAGTAACAGTCAAAGTCATTACGCCAGCCGCTACCGCGCAATCTCTGCAAACCAATATCCAATTATTACTGACTACAAATAGTCCTCGCCTGCGCAACCCTGTGATGAGCATCACAGCGTTCAACCAAGCTCCTCCTGAAATAGCTAAAGCCAATCCTGCATGCTTCACATGATCCGGCAACAACATCCAAAAAATAACGTTTAGTAGCTGTGTAAAAATCACAGCTTTGATAGCAATTCGTACCGGTGTCTTGGTGTCTTTATTGGCGTAAAAAACAGGGGCAAGGAGTTTGATCATTACAATTGGGACCAAACCGACGCCATACCCCCAGAACGCAGCTTGCGTCATGGATACATCTGTGAACGAAAACTGATCTCGCATAAACAGCGTCATGAGAATAGGTCCAGATAGAGCGACTAGTCCTAACACGCTCGGTATTGAGATAACCAACATGAGGATTAAAGCCCACTCTAAGGTGATCTGATACTCTGCATTTTTTTTATTCGCAACCGACATAGATAGCGCTGGCAAAATAACAGTACCCATCGCAACGCCCAGCAATCCAACCGGCAACTCCATTAATCGATCTGCATAAGTTAACCAACTCACGCTACCCGTCTGCATTCTAGATGCGATATTTGTATTAATAACCAATGAGATTTGAGCCGCAGAGACCCCTACTACAGCGGGGGCCATTTTCTTCAAAATTTGAATTACACCTGGATCCTTAGGATTCCAATGAAATCTTGGCCAAAGTTTAAGTCGCACTAAAAACGGAATCTGAAATACGAGTTGCGCGACCCCACCCATTAAAATAGCTAGCCCCAGAGCCATAATCGGGGGATCGAAAAATGGAGTCAAATAAAGTGCCGCGCCGATAAAACTGATATTTAACAGGGCCGGGGTAAACGCCGGAACCGCAAAACGACCCCAGGTATTCAGAACAGAAGCAAAAAGACTCGTCAAAGATATGAATAATAAATATGGAAATGTAAGGCGAATTAAATTTGCTGTCAGCTCAGATTGATCTGCTGCGTCATTAAAACCCGTAGCAATGACGTAAACCAGATAAGGCGCACAAAGCACCCCAAGTATTGATATCGCCAGAAGCAGCAAAGAGAGTAAACTGGCCACATGGGCAATCAATAATTTGGCTCGTTCGTCTCCCTCTCGTTCGCGATATTCCGATAAAATCGGGACGAAGGCCTGAGCGAAGGCACCTTCAGCGAACAACCGTCTCAACAGATTAGGAATACGAAACGCTACAAAGAGAGCATCAGTCGAGGCGCTGGCGCCAAACTTCGAGGCAATAACCATTTCCCTGATTAACCCGAGGATACGAGAAACCAAAGTGAAGAAACTAACAACCGATAAAGACTTAAACAAACCCATGATTTTAAATAATTTCTAGGCGTTGGCGCGCTCAATGTGAGTTGTATACCTTTGCACGCGCCACCATATCAGTTTTTCTGCCTCAAATCGCATAAAAATTTAACCGATATTGCTTAAAACTGCAGGCAGGGTTATACTTCTGGCCTTTTCATTAGCCGCCAAGCGGGACTAAACAACATGCCAAACATTGCATCAGCCAAGAAGCGGGCTCGTCAGACTGTCAAACTGAACGCTCACAACGCGTCTCTACGATCAGAACTCCGAACCATGATCAAAAAAGTTCGAAAAGCAGTAGATGCTGGTGACAAAGATGTCGCCGTCAGCGCTTACGCTAGCGCTCAAAGTAGAATCGACTCCATTGCGGACAAAAAGATCATTCATAAAAATTCAGCAGCTCGACATAAGAGTAAGCTGTCTCGTGCAATTAAAACGATGAGCTAACAACTGACCCACTGAACGTTTTGTTGAAAAACCCGCAGCTGGTCCTGCGGGTTTTTCAATTAAGGGTATGCTTCTTCAAGAAACATAGAGAAAAAAGCAACATTTCGAAAAATTTAGGTAGCTGATTAAGGAATCACTATGCGCAACGTCATGAAAACGTATGGGAGAAAACCGGTCGCATTTACCCATGGTGAAGGTGCGTGGATTTTTGACACTTCTGGCAAGCGTTATCTTGACGCTCTGTGCGGAATCGCAGTAACTGGATTAGGCCACAATCACCCAAGAGTAACAAAAGCAATCCAAGACCAAGCAAGCACCCTAATTCACTGCTCGAACCTCTATCAGATTCCAGAACAAGAAGCCCTGGCAGTTAAACTCTGCCAACTATCCAAAATGGAGACTGTGTTTTTCTCAAATTCAGGTGCTGAAGCAAACGAGGCTGCGATCAAACTCGCCAGACTGTATGGTCACCAAAAAGGATTGAGTGAACCCGTCATCATTGTGACCGAGCAATCGTTCCACGGCCGAACAATGGCTACACTTTCCGCAACAGGCAATCGCAAGGTTCAGGCTGGTTTTGAGCCTCTTTTATCAGGATTTGCAAGAGTCCCATTTGGAGACGTTGAAGCCGTACGTCAAGTTGCACTCAACAATAAAAACGTGATCGCCATTTTTGTCGAGCCCATACAGGGCGAAGGTGGTGTTCAGATCCCTTCTCCACAATACTTGAATGAGCTAAGACAAATAGCTGACAAAGAGGATTGGCTCATGATGGTTGATGAAGTTCAGACTGGTATGGGAAGAACAGGCGCCTGGTTTGCTCACCAACATAACGAGATCCTTCCCGACGTGATGACACTTGCGAAAGGTTTGGGTAATGGCATCCCTATTGGCGCTTGCCTGGCGCGCGGAAAAGCCGCGGAAACGTTAACACCAGGTACTCACGGTTCGACTTTCGGAGGAAACCCACTTGTCAGTCGTGCAGCTATGGCGACCATTGAAGCCATCGAATTAGATGCTTTGCTTGATCGAGCAACGTTTATTGGAGACACCATAACGCAAGGTCTGACAAAACGTTTTGATGGTGTAACTTCTGTCATCGATATCCGACACAAAGGCCTCATGATTGGAATTGAACTAGACCGAGCATGCGCACCCATCGTTGACCTTGGTCTTGAGGCAGGATTACTGATCAACGTGACTGCTGATAAAGTCGTTCGACTTTTGCCGCCTTTGATTCTTGACGAGAAGCAGATTGAGTTTTTAGTATCCACTCTCTCTTCAGTAATTACACAGTTCCTAAGCGAATCAAAATGAAAGAACTCAAACATTTCCTGAAATTCGGCGATTTCAACCAAAATGAACTCCAGTACCTATTTAACTTAACCCAGAATATCAAGCAAAAATATAAAGCTTTCGAGCAACGCACAACGCTGCAAGATAGAACTTTAGTCATGATCTTCGAGAAAAGCAGCACAAGAACACGCCTATCTTTCGAACTTGGCATGAATCAACTAGGAGGAAGCGCTGTTTATCTGAATACCAAAGATTCACAACTAGGTAGGGGTGAACCGGTTGCTGATTCTGCCCGAGTCATCTCAAGAATGTGTGATCTAGTCATGATCAGAACATTTGAACAAGAGCTGATTCAAAATTTTGCGCAACACAGCACCATTCCAGTGATCAACGGTTTAACTGAGCAGCAGCATCCCTGCCAAGTACTTGCAGATATTTTTACATTTATAGAAAAAAATGGCTCCATAAGAGGTGCGACAGTGGCTTGGATTGGAGATGCAAATAATATGTGTAACAGTTGGATGGAGGCTGCTGAAACACTTGACTTCCAGCTCCATATCTCATCGCCCCCAGGATACGGGCCAAAAGATTTAAGTCATTTAAAACATGTTAAATTCTTCCCAGACCCTCAGGCTGCCGTTCATCACGCGGACTTAGTGACTACTGATGTGTGGGCAAGTATGGGCTTTGAAGAAGAAACAAAACTCAGAAAACAAGATTTTCAGGGCTGGCAAGTTAACAGCTCATTAATGGCACTGGCATCCAAAGATGCTCTTTTTATGCATTGTCTACCCGCCCATAGGGGAGAAGAAGTTTCTGCTGAAGTAATCGATGGAGCCCAAAGCGTTGTTTGGGACGAAGCAGAAAATCGCTTACACGTCCAGAAGGCACTCATGGAATTTTTACTCCTTGGGATAGTCGTAAATTGAGACACATAAATTAACGCTCATTGGAACTTTCAATAGATCCCATGAGTCTTGTATCGTACAACTTGAGGATTTTTAATCCCTGTACCTCATCAAAGGAAAAATTCAATATGTTTAGATTTTTTATTGGTATCGCAATACTTACTTTCAGTGCTTTTTTCGCTCATGCTGATGACCTTGATATGGGGACCATTGCAGATGAAAATGGATGCAAAGTGTATAACCCGATGCCCCAACAAGGGGAATCCATCAGCTGGGACGGAAGCTGCATCAATGGATTCGCAAATGGATCAGGCACACTTAAATGGTTCATCAACGGACAACTCAAGGAACATTATGTAGGCGATATTGTTAGCGGCTGGGCTGAGGGTGAAGGTGTGTATACGTCTCACGACGGCACTCAATATGATGGGGCCTGGGTCCAAAGTCGACAGAATGGACGGGGGGTGCAACTGAATCCAGATGGAAGTGCGTATGATGGCGAGTGGCTCAACGGTCGCGCTCATGGCCGAGGTCGGCTCAGAACATCTAACGGAGAAATATTCGAAGGCGAATGGCGTAATGGCGAGCCTTTGAATCAACCAGATGGCAGACGAATTTAATTTATTATTGAACGAAAAGAACGTATGAAAAAAGTTGAAAAAGTTGTTTTAGCTTACTCGGGTGGTTTAGATACATCAGTCATTCTTAAATGGCTGCAAGAAACGTACGAGTGTGAAGTGATTACATTTACGGCAGATCTGGGTCAAAAAGAAGAGGTTGAGCCAGCACGTAGAAAAGCGGAAGCCGCCGGAGTCAAGCAGATTTTCATAGAAGACTTAAAAGAAGAATTTGTACGTGACTACGTATTCCCCATGTTCCGAGCCAACACAGTGTATGAGGGTGAATACCTTCTCGGCACCTCCATAGCAAGGCCTTTAATCGCTAAAAGACTGATAGAAATTGCCAAAAAAACTGGAGCAAATGCGATTTCTCATGGAGCAACTGGGAAAGGTAATGATCAGGTTAGGTTCGAATTGGGCGCATATGCGCTCATGCCAGACGTTAAGGTGATCGCACCCTGGCGTGAATGGGATTTATTATCCCGAGAAAAGCTCATTGCTTATGCCGAAAAACAGGGAATCCCAGTCGACTTTAAGAAGAAGAAAGGGGCCGCGCCCTACTCAATGGATGCGAACCTACTTCATATCTCTTATGAAGGTGGTGTTCTTGAAGATCCTAATGTCGCTCCCGAAGAGAGTATGTGGCGAATGACAGTGTCTCCTGAAAAAGCACCTCAGCGTGGAGAATTAATTCAATTAACCTACAAAAGTGGCGATATCTCAGCTATCAATGGGAAAAAATTATCTCCCGCCAACGTGCTAAGCGAACTAAATAGACTCGGCGGTAAACATGGGGTCGGTCGTCTAGATTTGGTGGAGAATCGTTATGTAGGTATGAAGTCTAGGGGGTGCTACGAAACTCCCGGAGGCGCCATCATGTTAAAGGCTCACCGAGCCATTGAATCGATAACGCTTGACCGAGAAGTCTTGGCACTGAAGGACGACCTCATGCCCCGATACGCACGACTAATCTATAACGGATACTGGTTCAGCCCGGAAAGACTCCTGATTCAAAACCTAATTGATCAATCTCAACAACCAGTTAACGGGACGGTAGAGTTAAAACTCTACAAAGGCAATGTCCAAGTACTGGGAAGACAATCCTCTCGAAACTCGTTGTTCGATGGACGCATCGCGAGTTTTGAAGACGACAAAGGCGCCTATAACCAAGCGGATGCTGAAGGGTTTATCAAGCTTAATGCACTTAGACTAAGAATAGGCGCCAAACAAAATTCGAAGTTGCAAAAAAATAAAAAATGACCACAATTTCTGTTGTCCGAAAAGATGGGGAAATAGCGATTGCAGCCGACACACTGACTAAGTGGGGTTCTGGTAAAGAAAGTGCGAAATACATCCAAAACTCTGGAAAAATTATTCAAACGGGAGAAAATTTAATAGCCGTCACGGGTAACGCAACGTTTAAATTAATCCTAAGAGAATATTTTGATGAAACTTCCCAGCAGATTAAACTTCGATCTGTGGAAGAAATTTTCAGCGCCTGGAATCAATTACACCTCAAACTTAAAGAAAAATATTTTCTAATTCCTGAGGAAGACAAAGAAGATGCTATTGAATCATCTAGAATGGATGTGCTGATTGCAAACCCTTACGGGATCTTTGGGGTATCGGGACACCGCACTGTCCAAGAATTCACACGTTTCTACGCTTATGGTAGTGGCAGTGATTACGCATTGGGGTCCATGTGGTCCATGTATGAGTCCCCAGAGATCAGCGCAGAAACGATTGCCAGAAAAAGTATAGAAGCCGCATCCGAATTTGACGACGGAACTGGGCTACCCATAGACTCTCATAAAATTAAACTGATTTAGTTAAGCTAGGAGTTCTCATGCCATCATTTGATGTAGTTACAGAGGTTGATAAGGTCGAATTACGAAATGCGGTTGACCAATCCAACAAGGAAATAAGTAATCGTTTTGATTTCAAAGGCTCTGACGCTCGAATAGAACTATCCGATAATCAAGAGATCACAGTCTTTGCTGACGACGAATTTAAAATGAGTCAGGTGTACGATTTGATGATTGTAAAAATGACTAAGCGAGAAATTGATATTCGAAGTCTCACTAAGGAAAAGTTAGAAATAATAAGTGGCGACAAAGTTAAACGAGTCATCACGGTGCTATCCGGCATAGACAAGGACTTAGGGAAAAAAATCATTAAGGCCGTTAAAGACAACAAACTGAAAGCGCAGGGCTCAATCCAGGGAGATGTTGTGAGATTCTTTGGAGCGAAGCGAGACACACTTCAAGAAGTGATTTCTCTGCTTAAAACAGAAATTAAAGACGTACCTCTTCAGTATAAAAACTTTAGAGATTAACCATCTAATTTTTCACAATCATCGCGTACGCAGAGTGATTGTGAATCGACTCAAAATTTTCTGACTCAACAACATAGGTATCTATTCGGTCGATCCCATTCAGCGCGGTCGCTACATCTCGCACCATATCTTCAACAAATTTTGGATTGTCGTAAGCTTTTTCAGTAACATACTTTTCATCTGGCCTCTTTAAAAGACCGAACAGTTCGCAGGATGCCTGCTCTTCAGCCACTGCGATCAACTCCTCAATCCAAACATGCGCATTAGTCACAGCAGAAATAGTGACATGAGACCGTTGATTGTGGGCTCCATAGTCTGAAATCTTTTTTGAACAAGGACACAAGCTAGTCACCGGAACCACCACCTTCATCTCTAACTTGTAATCTCCCTTAGTCACCTGCCCCTTGAATGTCACCTCGTAATCAGACAAGCTTTTTACTTTTGACACGGGTGCCGATTTTTCAAGAAAATATGGGAACGTCATTTCGATATACCCGGAATCCGACTCCAATCGATCTAACATTGTTCGGAGAATGACTTCAAACGACTCGACAGATATTTCTCGTTCTTGCTCGTTAAGAATCTCAACAAAACGAGACATATGAGTCCCTTTGAAATTATGTGGGAGCTCAACATACATATTAAACATCGCTATGGTGTGCTGGATACCCTCTGACTTGTCCGCGACTTTGACGGGGTGACGAATAGCCTTAATACCCACTTTATCAATGGCCAAGTGTCGACCATCAATTGAATTTTGTACGTCAGGGATGCTTAAATCTGTTGGTGAATTCATTGCTAATGCCTTGCTTTAAAAGGTTATATTCATTATACCTTAATCAAAATTAATACTTATCGAAATCAATTCATCTCATATAGGCATTAATTCGCTCAAAGATACCCTGTTCGTCTAAACCACATTCCTTAAGTAGTAAAGACGTATCTCCATGTGTCACGAATTTGTCCGGCAATCCAATCCGTAACACCCTTAAATCTTTCTGTTCTAATATCTCACACACCGCAGAACCACCACCACCCATTGCGACTCCATCTTCTACGGTCACGATGAGTGAATTTTCTTCTGCAATCCTTTTGACCATGTCGACATCCAAAGGTTTCACAAATCTCATATCCACAACGGTTGCGTTTAATTGATCTGCAGCACGAAGTACCGTTTGAAGAAGTGGTCCGAAAACAAGGATGGCCACGCCAGCATTTCCCTCTTTGACGAGCTCCGCCTTACCCATGTGAACCGTTCGGCCAACATCATGCGTAGTGACCAGAGCGTCACCTCTTGGGTATCTGACTACCGCTGGCCCAGAGTGCTCATAAGCCAAACTTAACATATGTGCACATTGTGTTGCGTCACTCGGCGTCATGATCACAATATTAGGGATACAACGAAGATAAGCTAAATCAAATGCGCCATGGTGTGTTGGCCCATCAGCCCCCACCAGTCCGCTTCGATCTAACGCAAAGGTTACATCAAGATTTTGTATACATACATCGTGAATCAACTGATCGTAAGCTCTTTGTAAAAACGTCGAATATATCGCCAATACCGGCTTAAAACCTTCAGTCGCCATACCTGCTGCGAATGTAACCGCATGTTGTTCAGCAATGCCAACATCAAAATAACGCTCTGGGTACTGTTGAGAGAACTCGACTAAACCAGACCCTTCCCGCATTGCTGGTGTGATGCCAATCAGTCTATCGTCCTTCGCTGCCACATCACAAAGCCATTGACCAAACACTTGAGTATAGGTTTGATTATGAATCGATTTTTTTTGAATACCCTCTGGAGGATCAAACTTGCCCACTCCGTGGTAGAGAATGGCATCTTCCTCAGCTCGCTGATAACCCTTACCCTTCCTCGTAACGACATGAAGAAATTGAGGACCCTTGAGTTTTCTCAAGTTACGTAGCGTCGCACATAGAGCATCTATGTCATGCCCATCAATCGGCCCAATATAATTAAACCCGAACTCTTCAAAGAGAGTCCCAGGCATAACCATACCCTTAACATGTTCCTCAGCACGCCGCGCCAACTCAATAACTGGAGGGATTTTCTTAAATACGGTCTCTCCTGCCTTCCAGGCCGCGGTGTAAAACCGACTGGACAAAAGTCTAGCAAGATAGTTGTTAAGCGCCCCAACATTCTCTGAAATAGACATATCGTTGTCATTCAAAACAACGAGAATATTTGCATCCATAGCGCCAGCATTATTCAGTGCTTCAAACGCCATTCCAGCGGACATCGCCCCGTCTCCGATCACTGCTACGACTCTGCTCTCCTCGCCTCTTAATTGCGCGCTAACTGCCATTCCTAACGCCGCACTGATCGAGGTACTAGAGTGCGCTGTACCGAAGCTATCATATTCACTTTCTTCTCGGCTCGGAAACCCCGCTATACCACCAAATTTTCTCAGCGTGCCCATCTGGTCACGGCGACCAGTTAGGATCTTGTGTGCATAAGTTTGATGGCCGACATCCCAAACCAACTTATCCTTAGGTGTATCAAAAATATAATGAAGCGCAATAGTTAATTCCACCGTTCCTAAATTAGATGCGAGATGACCACCCGTCTTAGAGACGCTATCAATAATGAAGTCTCTCAACTCAGTGGCGAGCTGACTCAATTCTTTTCTATGAAGAGCTCTAACGTCCTGCGGATTATTAATCGTATTGAGTAGTTGGTACATATCCACCGATAATCTTTCTAAGACACCCGATTGAAGACGAGTTTAGCAATGTCACTCAAGTAGCCCCCACTCCGTGGAAGACACATCAGACTCTCTACTGTACGTTCTTCGAGTTCAGCTGCCATCTCTTTAGCACGAGCCAACCCAAACGAAGTTACATACGTAGGTTTATTATCCCTGAGGTCTTTCCCAGCAGACTTTCCTAAAACCTCTGTAGGAGAACTCGCATCGAGTATGTCATCAACCACTTGAAAACCTAATCCTATATGACGGGCGCAACTTCGGAGAGGCTCTCGATACGACTCCTCATACTCTAACCCACACAAGGCACCAATCTCAGCACTTGCTAAAAATAAAGCTCCAGTTTTTTTCGAGTGCATCAACTCCAGTTCCGACTGACTCATCTTTAAGCCAATCTGGGCCAGATCAATCGCCTGCCCGCCGACCATACCTTGTGTCCCAGCCGCCTCAGATAGCAAATGGATTTGTCGCACTCGAACCTCATGACTAATATTTATAGGTTGAGTAGCGAGGACATTAAAGGCTAATGGTTGGAGCGCATCACCCACCAGCATTGCCGTTGCCTCATCAAATGCGACGTGTACAGTCGGCTGCCCTCTTCTCAAATCATCGTTATCCATGCATGGCAAATCGTCGTGAACGAGTGAGTAGGTGTGAACAAGCTCAATGGAAATAGCGCTGTGTATTGCACGCTCTATGTTGCTTCCGAATAAATCCGCACAAGCACAAACAATCAAACTTCGGATACGCTTTCCAGGGCTCTTAGTCGCGTAATGCATAGCCTCATGCAATACAGTCGGAACATGATCAATACTGGGCAAGCACTGGTCTAAACCCTGTTCTACCTGAGCCACGACATCCCGTCTCCATTGTTCAAAGGAGTTAGGACTCATCAATACCTTCAAATTTTTTTAATATACCGGCTTCAAGCACACTTACTTCTCGCTGGGTTGCTTCTAGTTCTTTTTGACAGAACTGCAACAATTCAACTCCTCGTTTATAAAAAGATAGGGAGTTTTCAAGTGTTGTATCGTCATCCTCCATCTTCTCAACGATCACCTCAAGCTCAGTAAGCGCACTTTCAAAGGTTAATTTTTCTTTAGCTTTTGTCATAATATGGGATAAGGCTTAATTTACTGTGTTAATTATCTCATGCGACGGGCATCATGGTTTACTCGATATCTCCGAACACAAACTTTTACTAACGGCATTAACTTAATACACCACTCATATATGTATACCACCTTAATTGAATCCGACGAGCTGCCATTCATCATAGATCGACCAAATACCGTGATTTTCGATTGTCGTCATGAGCTCACCGACTCTGAATACGGAATAAATAGTTATAACAAAGGGCATATTCCAAATGCTATATTTGCCTCCATGGATAACTCTCTCTCCCAGAAAACAAACGGAAAAAATGGCCGCCACCCTCTTCCCGAATTGTCAGCTTTCACTAGTTGGCTCGGCGTATGCGGTGTAACCCAATCCACCCAGGTAATCGCATACGATGACGCAGGGGGGGCCTATGCATCACGACTATGGTTGCTACTCAAATGGCTGAGTCATGATGCTGTCGCAGTGCTCAATGGAGGCTTGCAAGCGTGGATTAGTCAAGGAGGAAATTTAGTATTAGACACCCCAAACCAAAATAGCAGCGAGACCTTTGAGCCAGAATTTAGGGCGATTCTTGTTGATTCTGATTTTATTTTGCAACATCTAGACGACGAACAAACATTAGTCGTTGATGCACGATCAAATGACAGGTTCCATGGCCAAAATGAAAGCATTGATCCTATTGCTGGGCATATTCCAGGAGCTATAAATCGATTCTTCAAAGATAACCTTGACAGTACGGGTAAATTCCTCGCTGCAAAAGACCTAAAAAAAGCCTTTGAAGCAATTTTGGGCGACAACTTGGAGAAAACAATCATCCATCAATGCGGATCAGGCGTAACGGCCTGCCATAATCTTCTCGCGATGGAAGTGGCTGGAATCAAAAATTCAAAGCTCTACCCAGGCTCTTGGAGTGAGTGGATATCAGACCCGTCCCGGCCAATTTCTAACGATTAAACTGTGACCGTCTGATCAGATTTTTCGCTCGCGATTTGGATTAGTATTTCATCATTGTCATCTAGATCTATCTCCACATCACCACCTGATGACAATTTACCAAAGAGCAATTCGTCTGCTAGAGCACGACGAATGGTATCTTGTATAAGTCGAGCCATAGGCCGAGCTCCCATCAACGGATCGAAACCTTTCCGACCAAGATACTCACGCAGCTTTGAACTGAATGTCGCGTCAACCTTTTTCTCCTGCAATTGATGCTCCAACTCCATTAGAAATTTATCTACGACCTTCAAGATAATCTCCTTGGACAATGGCCCAAAAGAGACGATGGAATCTAATCGATTTCTAAACTCAGGTGTAAACTGCCGTTTTATTTCGGCGAGCTCGTCTCCAGCGGTTACCGCATCAGTGAAGCCCATCGTGTTCTTAGATATTTCAGAGGACCCAGCATTCGTCGTCATAATGATGATCGCATTACGAAAATCTGCTTTACGCCCATTATTATCTGTCAGCGTCCCGTGATCCATGACCTGTAGCAAGATATTGAAAATATCAGGATGTGCTTTTTCAATCTCATCTAAAAGCAGCACACAATGCGGCTGCTTAACCACAGCCTCCGTCAGCAACCCCCCCTGATCAAATCCAACATACCCCGGTGGGGCACCGATCAATCGTGATACTGCATGTCGCTCCATATATTCGGACATATCAAACCGGACCAATTCAATACCGAGGGTATATGCCAACTGGCGCGCCACTTCAGTTTTACCAACGCCAGTTGGTCCGCTGAATAAAAATGCACCAACAGGTTTGCGAGGATTACCCAAGCCACTACGAGCCATTTTGATTGCTGAGGATAAAGCGTCTATCGCACGTTCCTGACCAAACACCACCGCATTAAGGTCTCGGTCTAGAGTCTTCAGCTTGGACCGGTCATCATTAGACACGTTCTGAGAGGGCACTCGGGCGATTTTAGCTATGATTTCCTCAATCTCTAATTTTCCGATTACCTTCTTTTTCTTCTTACCAACAGCAATGCGCTGTGCGGCACCCGCCTCATCAATCACATCAATTGCCTTGTCAGGCAAATGTCTATCGTGAATAAAACGCGCCGATAATTCAGCCGCAGCAGTTAGCGCGGTCGCCGTATACCGAACTTGATGGTGCTCCTCGAATCTGGATTTAAGACCCCTTAGGATCGATACCGTCTCCGAAACAGACGGCTCTCCAACATCAATTTTTTGGAAACGCCGCGACAACGCATGATCCTTCTCAAAGATACCGCGGTATTCATTATAAGTTGTCGCTCCGATGCAACGAAGCTGTCCTGAAGACAAGGCTGGTTTCAATAAATTTGAAGCATCAAGCGTACCACCAGAGGCTGCGCCTGCACCGATAATGGTATGAATTTCATCCACAAACAAAATTGAATTCGGTTGTTTTTCGAGTTGTTTGAGCACTGCTTTGAGTCGCTGCTCAAAGTCGCCTCGATACTTGGTACCTGCCAGCAATGCTCCCATGTCTAGAGAAAACACCTCAGAGTTTTCTAAAATTTGAGGTATCTCACCTTCAACAATACGACGAGCCAAACCTTCCGCAATAGCAGTTTTTCCTACGCCTGCTTCACCGACTAAAAGCGGGTTATTTTTGCGGCGGCGGCATAAAATCTGCACAACACGTTCTAATTCCATATCGCGCCCAATCAAAGGATCAATCTTGCCCTTCATAGCTAACTCATTCAAATTAACGGCATAACTGGCCAAAGCACTCTCTGTCTTTGCTTCGCTCTGACCTTCCGGGTCATTAGCATCGGCACCTTCCTTTTTCTCGTCCGCATTAGGATCCCCTACTTTAGCGATACCGTGAGCGATGAAATTAACCACATCAAGCCTAGTGACTCCTTTTTCATGCAGGAAGTAAACCGCATGAGAGTCCTTCTCGCCGAATATAGCTACCAGAACATTAGCTCCTGTGACCTCTTTCTTGCCAGAGGACTGAACATGAAGAATAGCGCGCTGAATCACTCGTTGAAACCCAAGCGTCGGCTGCGTCTCTGAGTCCTCATCGGCAATCAATGGCGTGTGTTCTTCAATGAAATCTATGAGTAGCTTCTTCAGCTCTTCGAGGTTTGTTCCGCAAGCTTTTAAAACCTCTAATGCCGACGGATTTTCAAGCATTGCAAGCAGCAGATGCTCCACCGTAATAAACTCGTGTTTCTTTTGACGAGCCTCCATAAATGCCATGTGGAGACTGACTTCAAGTTCCTGGGCAATCATACTTCCTCCATCGTGCATTGTAGGGGGTGTTGATGTTGACGCGAAAACCCAGCCACGAGCTCCACCTTAGTTGTTGCCACATCCTTTACGAAGACGCCACACACCCCAACACCGTCTCGATGTACCTTAAGCATGACTTGCGTCGCCTGCTCGCTGGTCATCGAAAAAAATTTTTGAAGCACCATCACGACAAATTCCATCGGTGTGTAATCGTCGTTCAGTAGCATAACCTTGTATAGCCTTGGCGGCTTGATCTTGGTTGTTTCTGCTACTAAATGCGCATCACCTTGCTGATTACTCACAACCTAAGTCCTTAAATTTTTCATGTGGGAAAGTATAACCCTTATCTTTAGGGCTAAAGTTTAAAACTCAAGCTATAACTTAACAAATACAATAGATGCAATGCAACATTTTACTGCTCGGCAATATGTTATCCTCGGTACGACATAAAAGTCCCTCGGAAGTTTCTTGACTTCACGACAGAAATCGAATAAAAAGTTAATAGGGAGTTTGCATTTTCATCACCACTGGCTGCGGTAAGCGCATCCAGGTCCGGAGGTTTGAATTCAAATTGAAGTCGAACAGCTTAACAGCTGTATTTATTAAAAAGTATTGGGGATTAGGGGTATGGCAACTGGCACAGTAAAATGGTTCAACGACGCCAAAGGTTTTGGCTTCATTACACCTGACGATGGAAGCGAAGATCTTTTTGCTCACTTCTCGGCTATTGAAATGAATGGGTTTAAAACACTCAAAGAAGGACAAAAAGTAGCCTTTGAGGTAACGCAAGGACCTAAAGGAAAACAAGCTTCAAACATCAAAGAGGGATGATTAAACGAAAAGTTTAGACTCTTCTTAAGCAACACCAAACGGCAACTTCGGTTGCCGTTTTTTATTCAATCGAAGCAAAAGCATCTTTATGAATTAGGTATAATTTTAATTACAATAAAATTACATTTCATAATATAAAATTATGACGCTGTGCGTCAAAAATCCACACCGGAGAACGATGATGAATCAACAATACCCCTGCCCAAACGGAGTAACTATATCTGGGGCCTACAAGCCCGATTTCGCCGAGATACTGACCTCTGAGGCACTTGAATTCCTCGCCAGTTTGCATCGAAACTTTGACAGTACAAGAAAAGAGCTGATCGAGCGCCGCGTCACTCGTCAAAAAGAACTTGACGCTGGAAAATTACCTGATTTTCTTTCGGAAACCAAGGCTATTCGAGAAGGCGATTGGGTGGTAGCGCCCGTTCCTCAAGACCTTCAAGATCGAAGAACAGAAATCACAGGGCCGACCGATAGGAAGATGGTGATCAATGCCTTAAATGCCGGCGCTAAAATGTATATGGCAGACTTTGAGGACTCCAACACGCCCACCTGGAATAACCAAGTATCAGGCCAGATAAATATGCGGGATGCCGTTAGAAAAACAATCAGCTTTACTAACGAAGCAGGCAAGTCATATTCACTAAACGAGAAAACAGCCACCCTTCTCATCAGACCACGCGGATGGCATCTAACGGAAGCACACGTGATCATTGATGGGAAACCAATGTCTGGCTCACTATTTGACTTTGGTCTTTACTTCTTTCACAACGCCAAAGAACGTCTTTCTCAAAAATCAGGAATTTATTTTTATCTCCCGAAGATGGAATCCCACCTAGAAGCTCGATTGTGGAACGACGTATTTGTCTTCAGTCAAGATGAATTGAGTGTCCCCCAAGGCAGCGTAAAAGCAACCGTTTTAATCGAAACGATTATGGCCTCATTTGAGATGGATGAAATCTTATACGAGCTGAGGGAGCATTCGGCAGGACTAAACTGTGGTAGATGGGATTATATTTTCAGCTGCATCAAAAAATTTAGGAATCAAGAAAACTTCATACTTGCAGACCGTAATGTCGTCACCATGACGAGTCCGTTCATGCGTGCTTACTCACTATTGCTCATTAAAACGTGTCATAAACGAGGCGCTTTTGCGATGGGTGGAATGGCGGCTCAGATTCCAATAAAAAATGATGAGGCATCAAACCAAGCAGCTATAGATAAGGTTAGAACGGATAAAGAAAGAGAAGTCAGTGATGGGCATGATGGAACATGGGTAGCACACCCAGGACTTGTCAAAGTTGCGCAAGATGCCTTTGACAAAGTCATGACAACGCCAAATCAAATCAGTAAGCAGCGGCCCGACGTGAACATATCGGCTAGCGACCTCATTGACTTCAAACCCAATGGACCAATCACAGAAGCTGGCTTACGAGCCAACATCAACATTGGCATTCAATATATCGGGGCTTGGATCGCAGGCACAGGATGCGTCCCCATTTTCAACCTAATGGAAGATGCAGCCACCGCCGAAATATCTCGAGCACAAATTTGGCATTGGATCCGAAGCCCTTTGGGATTGTTAGAAGATGGTAGAGAAGTAACAAAAGAATTATTCAGCAGTTTGATTCCAGAGGAGTTAGAAAAAATCAAAGCCATGCTCGGATCCAATTACCAAAATGGGAGATATCCAGAAGGAGCTGAGATGTTTGAAAAACTTACTCTTGACGATGAGTTTGTGGAATTCTTAACACTACCTGCATACGATGAAATCGTAAAAAATGGCGCCTAAGCAAAAGTAATGTGAATGTTGCGACGACTTTTTTCAGATACACTCGTCCTTAGTAGTGGAATAGAAAAGTCGATCTCACACACGCGAACAACAATTCATTAAAGAACACGAAATGGTCTGGAAACCGAACGTTACAGTCGCTGCCATTGCAGAACGAGACGGTAGATTCTTGCTTGTAGAGGAAAATACAAGTGAGGGCGTCAGACTCAACCAACCTGCAGGACATTTAGAGTCTGGTGAGACGCTGATCGATGCAGTCAAACGAGAAGTTCTAGAGGAAACAGCATTTAGCTTTGAGCCAAAACACACCACAGGAATACAACTTTGGAACAAAACACCAAACGATCTAACCTTCCTCAGAATTTCGTTTTCAGGGGATGTGGGGGAATTCTTCCCGAACAGAATCTTAGATACTGGGATTATCCGGACGTTGTGGTTGAGCTTAGAGGAAATAAAGAGTGAAGCACATAGACTCAGAAGTCCTCTTGTGCTGAGCTGCATCACTGACTACTTAGACGGGTGTTTATTCCCTCTGGACGTCATCAGGCCGTGAATATGAGCGAAATACTTTGAACAAGAAAATTGTTATCGGGCTCTCCGGGGGCGTTGACTCTGCAATCGCTGCGTGGCTGCTCAAAGAGCAAGGCTACGAGGTCACTGGAGTCTTTATGAAAAACTGGGAAGATGATGATGACGAAAGTTATTGTAGCTCCAGAGAAGATTTAATTGATGCAGTTTCAGTTGCAGAAACACTCGGCATTGACATCGAAACCGTTAATTTTTCCAAGGAATATCGAGACCGCGTGTTCAATGAGTTCCTAGCCGAGTATGCGCGCGGTAGGACGCCTAACCCTGACGTTTTCTGCAATTCTGAAATTAAATTCAAAGCATTCTTAGATCATGCAATACAACTTGGCGCTGACAAAATAGCCACAGGGCACTATGCGCAACTGCGAGAGCGTAGTGGGCTTTTTGAGCTACTAAAAGCTGAAGACGGCACGAAAGATCAGAGCTATTTTTTATACAGACTCAATCAAGACCAGCTCTCTAAAACGTTATTCCCCCTGGGCAACATGTATAAAAGAGAGGTCAGAGCTATCGCGAAACGCCTAGGTTTAGCGAATCACAACAAAAAAGATTCGACTGGCATTTGCTTCATTGGAGAGCGCCGGTTTAAAGACTTTTTGGGGCGATATTTACCAGACAAACCGGGAAATATAGTAACCCCGGAAGGCCAGACTGTCGGGTCGCACCAGGGATTGATGTTTCACACGATCGGCCAGCGACAAGGACTCGGGATAGGCGGAGATGGACTGCCTTGGTATGTCGCCAAGAAAGATATGGCAACAAATACGCTCACTGTCGTACAAGGACACGATCATCCACTCCTACAAAATCCAGATATCTATGCGCAAAATCTCCATTGGATTTCAGGGAAAAAACCATCGAGCCAATGGGTCTTCGGCGCTAAATCCAGGTATCGTCAAAAAGATGCCGCATGCACCATAAAAGACGTTACTGAGTCGATGTGTCATGTCCAATTTGCAGAACCTCAATGGGCCGTTACGCCAGGACAGTCTCTAGTCGTATACGAGTCAAACGTGTGCCTGGGCGGCGGCGTTATATCGGACTCAAATGTTCGAAGCCACAATCTTTAGAACGAAATCAAGCACCAAGTCCCGTAATGCCGAGAATTGGGCCGTGCTAAAATTAAAAACTACCCAACCATAACCTTCTGTTTAATTGATCCATGCCTTCAAACTCATCAGCCTTGACCGCAATCAGCCCGATTGACGGCCGTTATCAACAAAAAACACAGCCGTTGGCTCAATTTTTCAGTGAATATGCCCTGATTAAATACAGAGTAACCGTGGAAATCGAATGGCTTAAATCCCTATCGGAGTCAACAGGTTTAAAAGAGATTCAGAGCATTTCACAAAGCTCAATCCAAAAACTTAATACACTCGCTCAGAACTTCTCGGTAGATGATGCATTGGCAGTTAAAAAAATTGAACAAACCACTAATCATGATGTTAAAGCGGTGGAATACTGGTTACGCCAAGCTCTGAAATTAGAGGAGGATATTGCACCCATCACGCCTTTTATTCATTTCGCCTGCACCTCGGAAGATATCAATAATATATCCTATGCCCTGATGCTGAAAGGTGCAAAAAATGAGGTGCTCTTACCCAAGATAACCTCCATTATTTCGACCCTTGCCGCCTTAAGCGTGGAATACGCTGAAGTACCCATGCTCTCCAGAACGCATGGTCAACCAGCCAGCCCAACCACTCTAGGAAAAGAATTAGCAAACGTAGTCTACCGTCTAGAGCGTCAAATGACGTGCTTGACCGGTACGACACTCCAGGGGAAAATGAATGGGGCAGTCGGAAACTTCAACGCCCACCTCAGCGCTTATCCAGACTACGACTGGGAGGGGCATTCTCAAAATGTCATAAAAGGGTTGGGCTTAGATCCAATCCCATATACCACCCAGATCGAACCTCATGATGGAATTGCTGAATTATTTGATTGCCTCATGCGCATCAATACGATACTGATCGATCTTAACCGTGATTTATGGGGTTATATTTCAATTGGTTATTTCAAACAAAAAGTCAAAGCAGGAGAAGTCGGCTCATCAACAATGCCGCATAAAGTAAACCCCATTGATTTCGAAAACTCTGAAGGAAATCTCGGTTTATCGAATGCAGTACTAGATCACCTCAGTCGCAAATTACCCATTTCGAGGTGGCAGAGAGACCTCACCGACTCGACGGTACTCCGTAATATGGGCGTCGGTTTAGGTTACGGACTACTTGCCTATGAGTCATGCCTTAAGGGCCTATCAAAATTAGATATCAATTTAGATAAACTTAACCAAGATCTTGAGCAGTGCTGGGACGTTCTCGCTGAACCCGTTCAAACCGTGATGAAGAAATACGGGATAGAAAACGCCTATGAACAGCTAAAAGACTTAACACGAGGCCAAGGTGGCATCACTAAACCAGACTTACACAGGTTTATTGCTAGCCTAAATATTCCAGATGACGCAAAAAAACGCCTTCTTGATCTAACTCCTCAGTCCTACACGGGAATAGCACAAAAGCTAGCTCAAAACATCAAGAAATGATTAGCTGCTTGGCGGCTTGCTTCTAAGTCGCCCCTTAATCAACTCGATAAGTGCTGGAGCGATAGACAGAAAAATAATAAAGAAGATCACAGCCGTTAAGTTATTCTCGATAATCGGCAAGTCTCCCAAGTAGAAACCAACGCCTACCAACGAGAAAACCCATAGAAAAGCCCCAATCACGTTAAACATTAAAAACTGAGGGTAGGGATAACGAGCAATACCAGCAACAAAAGGAGCATAGGTCCTGATAATAGGTATAAATCGAGCAATGATTATAGTCTTGGCGCCATATTCCTTAAAAAAATTCTCAGTCCGATCTAAATACTCTTGCTTAAGAAATCGTATTTTTCCCGTCATCAATACTCTTCGGCCGAAAAGGCTACCCAGATAATAATTCAATGCATCTCCCAGAATTGCAGCAGCAGTTAATGAGCTAGCTATCAAAATGAAATTGAAGTCTCCCTTAGCAACGAAGGTGCCAATTAGGAACAACAAGGAGTCTCCGGGCAAGAAAGGAGTCAAGACCAAACCAGTTTCGCAGAAAATGATTAAAAAGAGAAACAAATAGGTCGTCTTGCCGTAGGTTGCAATTGCCGCGGCAAGATGTGCATCGAGATGCACAACAATCGAAAAAATGTCTCTAATGAATTCCACTCTCGGCTCTCATCTTTCGGCACATCAAGATACAACTCGCCACGAAGTACATCACCTTAGACATCAAAGTGTGTGCATGCAGTTTATTAGACGACTGCTTCCTCTTTCTTTACCTCAGGCTTAATTAAGTCTTCTCGACTAATACCTAACCACAGGACGAGCGGGCTTGCCACGAAAATGGAGGAGTAAATTCCGAACAAAATACCAATCGTCAATGCTAGTGCGAAGTAGTGCAGTGTCTCACCACCAAAAATTAAAATTGAAAGGACCATCAATTGGGTACTACCATGCGTGATAATAGTTCGAGACATCGTACGGGTGATGGCGTTGTTAATGACGTCCGGAACTGTTGCTTTCCTCATTTTCACAAAGTTTTCACGAATTCGGTCAAACACGACCACGGACTCATTTACGGAATAACCTAAAATTGCCAATACAGCGGCTAAAACCGGAAGAGAAAACTCCCATTGAAACATAGCAAAAAATCCTAAAATAATCACTACGTCATGAAGGTTTGCGAGAATGCCGGCCACCCCGAACTTCCACTCAAAACGAAACGCCAAATAAGCCACAATACCTAAAGAGACAAACAAGAGCGCCAATGCCCCCTTCTCAATCAACTCCTCACCCACTTGAGAACCGACATAATCTACTCGACGAAGCTCCAGTTGCTCATCATCTGCTTTGAGCATTAAGAAAACTTGATCGGATAACTTCGCTCCAGATAGTTCTGGCTTAGTTGGCAAACGAATCAACACGGTTTTTGAATCTCCAAAACTCTGGACCATGGGATCATTCATTCCACCAGACTGAAGGGTGTTACGAATTTGGGTTAGGTTTGCAGACTGAGAATAGCCCACTTCCATGACTGTCCCCCCTGTAAATTCGACGCCTAGATTCAATCCCTTAAAAGCAAGTGCACCGACCGCAATCAAGAACATAGCAATGGAAATCACATTAAACGCCAAAGCATGGCGCATGAATGGGATATCTTGACGAATTTTAAAAAACTCCATGACAGCTTTTCCTAATCTGAGTTACTTTTTCGAATGCGACACTAACTCGTTTTCTTGTGCCAATCAGAATCACCAATCGCAAGGCTTTCAATACGTTTCTTGCGCCCATAAATCAAATTCACAACACCCCGTGATACAAAAACGGCACTAAACATCGAAGTCAGTATCCCGATGCAATGAACAACGGCAAAACCTCGAATTGGCCCAGTACCGAAAAAGAACAGTGCAATGCCGGCAATAAGCGTAGTGATGTTCGAGTCTAAAATAGTGCCCCAAGCCCGCTCGTAGCCTGCAGTTATCGCGGCCTGCGGCGTGGTCCCATTCCTAATTTCCTCTCTAATGCGCTCATTGATGAGCACATTTGCATCAATAGCCATGCCTAAGGTGAGTGCCACCGCGGCGATGCCGGGCAACGTCAGTGTCGCTTGCAACATCGATAAAACCGCAACCAAAAGCATCATGTTGACACTTAATGCAAAAACAGAAATAACGCCGAAGAGAGCATAATAAACGCCAATAAAGATAGCTAAGGCAGCAAACCCAATCCAAGTTGACTTGAATCCTCGCTCGATATTATCAGCGCCAAGGCTAGGACCAACCGTTCGCTCTTCAATAATTTCCATGGGTGCTGCTAGGGCGCCTGCCCTCAGTAATAACGCTGTATCGTGTGCTTCAGTTGTCGTCATACTCCCACTGATTTGCACACGACCCCCTGGGATTTCTGCCCGCACTACAGGCGCCGTCACAACCTCTGTGCTACCTTTTTCCACCAGGACCATCGCAATACGTCGTCCGATATTTTCTCGCGTCGTCATTTGAAAAATGGAGGATCCTCGGCTGTCCAAACTTAAATGAACGGCTGCCTCTGATGTCGTGCTATCAAACCCAGGTTGCGCATCAGCAATTCTATCGCCTGTCAGAATGACTTCTTTCTTAAGTAAATATGGCGTACCCTCACGATCAAACATCAGATCATCGCCGGCAGGAATCTGTCCTTCTTGCGCCGCCTGCAAGCTTGCCGGATCCATCTTATCCTCATCGACCAGCCGCACTTCGAGTGTCGCAGTACGACCTAAGATATCCTTAGCCTTAGCTGTATCCTGAACACCTGGCAATTGGACAACCACACGATCCGCTCCAGATTGTTGAACAATCGGCTCCGCAACGCCAAGCTCATTCACACGATTTCTTAAAGTTGTAATATTTTGCTGTAACGCAAACTCTTGGATTCGCTTTTCAACCTCAGGTTTAATTTGAGCTACGATAACGGCAATATTTGATCGCTCTTCTACCGAATAAGTTAAGTCAGATGCTTTGATCTCGAGCGTTACAATCGCATTATCTCTAAGCGATTCATCCCTAAACTCTATGTCAATTGAGGTATTACCCGTAGATATCTTCGAGTACCTAATATTTTCTGACCGCATTACCTGACGCAGGTCCTGCAAGTAACTCTCTCTCGCTTGTTGTAATGCGGAAGGCATATCCACTTGGAGTAAAAAATGCACCCCTCCCCTCAGATCAAGTCCGAGGTACATGGGTAGGGCGTTAAGGGAAGTCAGCCAAGATGGGGAATTAGGTAACAGATTTAAAGCAACAACATACTCCTTACCCAAATCACTTTGAATCGTATCCTTAGCCCTTAACTGGGAATCAGTATCTTCAAAACGGACCTTAACGCCATTTTTATCTAGATAAGACGCTTGAGCAACAATACCTTCGTCAGAGAGGAGATCGTCGATCTTTTGTAATAACTGCAAGTCAACTTTTACGCCAGTACGTAGCGGGGAGACTTGAATCGCTGGCGATTCGCCGAAAAAATTTGGCAATGTGTAAACAATACCCGCGAGCACAGCCGTAACAATGATGAGGTACTTCCAGAGTGGATATCTGTTCATAATTCTGCTATCTCATTATCAATTGTCTTACCCATCGAAAACAATAATCGAAGTTTAGTTAGTCGCCGATTTCAATGTGCCTTTTGGCAATACCGTTTGAACAGAGGGTTTTTGCACGACAATTTCAGTGCCTGATGCAATCTCAATCGTTACAAACTGCTCTCCAACATGGGTGATCTTACCTAAGAGACCACCACCAGCCACAACCTCATCCCCCTTCTGAAGGGCATCTAATGTCGCCTTATGCTCTTTTTGTTTTTTAGCCTGAGGTCGAATCATCAAAAAATACAAAAGAACAAATAAGAGGACTAGAGGCAACATCCCCATAATATCCATTCCTCCGGCTGAACCTTCCGCGGTTTGGGCAAATGCTGTTGATACGAACATACTGTTTCTCCTTCATTCTGGGGATGACATTGATCTAAAATTTACTGAATGGCATCTAAGGTCTAAATAACTTCGCTATTCTAACAGGAGCAGGCTATTTTCGTGATAGCAGTAGTCGTTAACTCTCCAAAAAATCTAATCTATTAATATGATCGTCCAGAGAACCTGACTCAATGGCTGACCGCAACCCTTTCATCAGGCTCTGATAAAAATGTAAATTATGTACCGTGTTGAGATGCGCGCCGAGCATTTCGTCAATACGTTGCAGGTGGTGCAGGTAGGACCTAGAAAAATTTTTACAGGTGTAACACGAGCAATTTTTATCTAGAGGTTTTTCGTCAAAACGATAACCTGCGTTTCTTAACTTCACGATACCGGTTGACGTATATAACCAGCCATTTCTTGCGTTTCTAGTAGGTAGTACGCAGTCAAACATGTCGACCCCGGCAACGACTGCTTTGACTAAATCTGTCGGGGTTCCGACACCCATAAGATATCTTGGCTTATCTTGTGGCATCCGAGGGGACACAAATGACATAATCCTCTGCATGTCCTCTTTGGGCTCCCCAACCGATAAGCCTCCAATCGCGTAACCATCAAAATCAAACGTGATTAATTTTTCAATACTCTCCTCCCGTAAATCCTCATACATACCGCCTTGAATGATTCCAAAGAGTGCGTTCGCATTGCCTTGATGAGCCTCTTGACTTCGCTCAGCCCACCGCATGCTCAAACGCATAGATTCCGCAGCCTCTGATTTAGTCGCCGGGTAAGGTGTACATTCATCAAATGCCATCACAATGTCTGAATTTAACGAACGCTGAATCCTCATAGACTCTTCAGGGGTAAGAAAACACTTCGCACCATCAACGGGTGACCGAAAAGATACACCCTCTTCCGAAATCTTCCGAAGATCACCTAGGCTAAACACCTGAAACCCACCAGAGTCAGTCAAGATGGGCTTATTCCAACCAACGAATCGATGCAAGCCTCCATGAGCCTCAATCACAGCCAACCCGGGCCGAAGCCACAAATGAAATGTATTACCAAGAATTACATCTGCGCCCGTCTCCTCCACTTGATGGGGGCGCATACCTTTAACGGCACCATAAGTCCCTACAGGCATAAAGGTTGGCGTCTCAACGACCCCGTGAGCAAGCGTTAATCTTCCTCTCCTGGCTAGCCCATCGGTTGCTAAAACTGAAAACTCTAAACTCATCTGATTTACCTAAACGTTCTAGAAGAAACCTGTTATTTGATCAAAAACATCGCATCACCATAACTAAAAAACCTATATTTTTGATCGATGGCATGTTGATAAGCCCGTCTCATCTTATCGGTCCCCATAAATGCTGAAACCAACATAAACAATGTCGACTTGGGTAAGTGAAAGTTTGTGATTAAACAATCTACAACTTTAAATGTATACCCGGGCGTGATAAATAAGTTTGTTGAGCCCTCTCCAACTCTTAGCTCAATCTCGTTAAAAACACTTTCCAAAACACGAAGACTCGTTGTACCCACAGCGCAAACTCGCCCCCCTTTTGCTTTAGTTTCAGAGACGAGAGTCGCCACATCCGATGGAAAAACATAACGTTCAGAGTGCATGTTATGGTCTAAAACGTTCTCTACAGTAACAGGCTTAAAAGTACCCACACCCACATGGAGCGTGAGATAAGCCATTTTTATGTTTTTTTGAGCCAGTTTTTCGAACATAGCCTGATCAAAATGAAGTCCGGCCGTAGGCGCCGCGACCGCACCTGGATTTTTCGCGTAAATAGTTTGATAACGATCTGCGTCAGCAGCATCTGGTTGGCGACGTATGTAGGGAGGTAATGGTGTATCACCATGCCGAGCCAAACAATCATATATATCCGCTGAGGACTCCAACTCAAAGACCCCATGAGCAAATCTGACCACAGTAAAGACCACATCAATAGCAATATGAATCTTCTGTCCAATTTTGGGCCTCCGACTGGCTCGAATCAGACATTTAAACCGGGTTGAAGACAAGATTTGATCGATCATGACCTCAACCTCACCACCAGTGTCTTTCTCTCCTTTTAAACGAGCTTTCATAACCCGTGTGTCATTAAAAACCAATAAATCATCCTCTGTCAAAAAGTCAATAAGCTCAGAAAAATGGCTATCCACAAAGGATTCATTACTCCCGGTGGATACCAGTACTCGACTAAGGCTACGAGACTCAAGAGGCTCCTGAGCAATCAGCTCGTCAGGCAGATGAAAATTAAATTCTGAAATATGCATGCAGGCATTGTATCGCTGATTAACATGTCGCTCTAATTCGTCAATTCAGTATAAATAGAGTTGGGAGGACTCCTTGATGACAGCTTCAACTTCAGGGATAATCCACGCTGTTGCCGGGATGGCGGAATTGGTAGACGCAGCGGATTCAAAATCCGCCGGTGGAAACACCATGGGGGTTCGATTCCCCCTCCCGGTACCACAATGACGTTACCTAAATGCTAACGCTTACATTTAAAGATCCTATCGATTTACAAGCAAATTCTTGTCTTGATCCAACGAAAAAATATCATTCCATACGAAACCAAAAATTGTCGGTCTACCCTGGCTAACCCAAGATTGATAAACTAAGGGAGTCAACATCTTTTACATCATAGTTCCTACTGGTGAGTGAAAAACCTGACACGGAATAAAGGAAATCAAACTGATGAAGCTTTTAATCAGAGAACAGGATCAAGCGATACGCTTAAGTCACCTGCCATCATTTTTAAGTTCGGACTGGTCAATCGAAGCGATAAACCATCTTGACTCTGATCTATGGTTCCGGCAACTCCAAACAGTAGATGCCGTCATATCGATGCAATGGACTGATCCAGGTATTCCTTGCGATAATTTAAAATTACTCCAATTACCTGGAGCAGGGCTTGATGCTCTAGATTTACAGACTATTCCCGTACACACCTCAGTCTGCAATGTATTTGAACATGAGATACCCATCGCAGAATTCGTCATCGCTGCAATCTTACAATGGGTAACTCACCTCAACACATTAGACCGCAATATGCGGCAAAACAATTGGTCTGGGTCCCACCTATTCGGCCCAACGCACGAAGAACTTTACGGCAAAACTATTGGTATTTTAGGCTATGGACATATTGGGAAAGAAGTCGCCAAGCGGATAAAGCCTTTTGGCGTCCGCGTGATTGGATGCGGGCCGAGAGAACCAGCATCAGGAGAAAAGCCAGACACCTTCTACCTGATTGATCAACTGGATGCCGTTCTAGAGCTTAGTGATTTCATCTTGGTATCAACACCATTAACAGAAGAGACTGAAGGGTTAATTTCAAAATCCGAGTTTAAAAAAATGAAAAATACAGCAGTTATCATTAATGTGGCCAGAGGTTCTATTATTAACGAGGAGGCCCTCTACCGCGCATGCAAAGAAAAACAAATTGGTGGTGCAGTAATTGATACCTGGTATCAGTACCCACAAGATATTTCGGAACAGATACCACCCTCTCGCTACAATTTCAATGGACTCGATAACGTCATCATGTCGCCCCATGCATCCACCTGGACCGACTCACTCATCTACCGCAGAACAAAACTCATTGCAGAAAATCTGAATCGGCTAGCGCGAGGAGAACCATTACTTAACGTCGTCAAACATTGCGCTAAAATAAAATAAACCAAAATTTCTGGAGGTGCGATGAATCAAGAACTAATGAATAAAGCTGCAAAGATCTTGTGGGATGCTTGGAGCACGGGTCATACCATTTCAGGGCTACCAAAAGATTGCCGTCCAACTACGCGGCAATCTGCTTATGAAATTCAAAAACGTATAGCAGACCTTTCTCAATCGGCGCAAATTGGATGGAAAATTGCAGCAACAAGTGAGAATGGACAGAAACACATTGGCGCATCAGGACCACTTGCAGGTCGTCTGCTAGCAGATCGATCGAAAGTGTCTGGAGATAACTTGACGCTTGGCGCCAACCTAATGGCAGTCGCTGAAGCAGAATATTGCTTTCGATTGGGTACTGATTTACCACCCCGAGATACTGCCTACTCGGTAGAGGAAGTCCTGAACGCAGTGGATACACTACATTCAGCGATCGAGATTCCAGATGCTAGATGCGTCGATTTTGTCACGGCAGGTGAAACACAGTTGATTGCAGATAATGCTTGCGCAAGCTGGTTTGTTTTAGGACCGCCGACCACTTCAGATTGGCGAAATATCGACCTTCGGGACCATCAAGTTCAGGTACTCGTAAACGGCACAGTTGTTGAAGAAGGAGTGGGCAGCAACGTGCTTGGTGACCCTCGTGTTGCCCTCACATGGATAGTAAACGAGCTGAGCCATGAAGGGATTGGATTGAAGTCTGGTGAAGTAATTACAACCGGCACCTGCGTTTTACCTTTTCATATTAAACCAGGTGATCACATTATCTCGGACTTCGGGCAAATCGGACAAGTTAGCGTTACACTGAGCTAAATATCAAGAACACACAGTTAACTTAGAGAGTAAATCGATGACTTCTTTCGACTGGCAAGACCCTTTTCGACTCAATGACCAGCTCGAGGATGACGAGCGACTCATAGTTGATAGTGCTCGGGATTTTTGCGTTAAACAACTGTCACCAAGGATTGTTGAGGCCAATCGAAATGAGAGTTTTGATCGCTCTATTTTTGACGAAATGGGTGAGATGGGCTTTTTAGGATCCACCATAACGGGCTATGGATGCGCCGGTGTTAACCATGTGTCTTATGGGCTTATCGCTAGGGAGATTGAACGAATCGACTCTGGCTATCGATCGATGATGAGCGTTCAATCAAGCCTGGTAATGTACCCAATTTTTGCCTATGGAAGTGAAGATCAGCGTCAAAAATATCTTCCTGACCTAGCTACTGGAAAGAAGATTGGGTGTTTTGGACTGACTGAACCAGATTATGGCTCTGATGCCGGAGGCATGATCACGCGAGCAACTAAAGTGTCCGGTGGCTGGAAGCTCAATGGCGCAAAAATGTGGATCACCAATTCGCCTGTTGCAGATGTTCTAATCGTTTGGGCTAAAGATGATTCTGGAACCATCCGTGGTTTCATCTTAGAACGCGGGATGACAGGTCTCGACACACCTAAGATATCCGGAAAGTTCAGTCTTCGCGCGTCAATCACGGGAGAAATCGTGATGGATGACGTCTTCGTGCCCGAAGAAAATTTATTACCCAATGTGAAGGGACTATCAGGCCCATTCGGCTGCTTGAATAAAGCGAGATACGGTATTTCATGGGGCGCGTTAGGCGCTGCTGAATTTTGTTGGATGGCAGCAAGGGAGTACACGTTAAACCGGAAACAATTTGGTCGCCCTTTAGCTGCAACTCAATTGGTCCAGAAAAAACTCGCAGATATGCAAACAGAAATCAGCATCGGACTGCAAGCCACATTACGAGTTGGCCGACTGTTAGATCGTGATGAAGCCGCACCCGAAATGATATCTCTTATCAAAAGGAATTCTTGCGGCAAAGCCTTAGATATCGCTCGCGTCGCTCGAGACATGCATGGTGGAAATGGTATCTCTGATGAATACCATGTCATCCGACATGTAATGAACTTAGAGGCCGTGAATACCTATGAGGGTACCCACGACGTGCATGCACTGATCCTTGGGCGCGCCCAAACTGGAATTCAGGCGTTTACTGGTGCCTAGCAAGTAGCGCGCGAAAGACACCACTATATAATAGCCAAGGCTTCACGCTAGACGCAGCGTCCACCATCAACCTCGATGCAGGCCCCAGTAATGAAATCAGCCTCATCAGAAGCCAAATACAAGCATGCATTCGCAATGTCACGAGGCTGACTAAAACGCCCTAATGGAATCACAGCAGCAAACTTGGCGCGAATCTCCGGCGTATCCTCACCCATAAATTTAGCAAGTAAGGGCGTGTCCCCTGCGACGGGGTTAACCACGTTGACTCTAATCTTATCGGGAGCTAATTCCACAGCCATCGCCTGACTGGCTATAATCGCTGCAGCCTTGCTCCCGCTATACCAAACCAAACCGGGTCTAGGTCTAATTCCGGCAGTTGAGGCTATTGTTACAAAATTACCACCGCCCTGCTTTCTAAAGTAAGGGACCAAGTTCCTTGCCGAATAGTAAATTCCTTTAACATTGACGTTATACACCAGATCAAATTCCTCATCTGTAACATCAAGCATAGATTTATTTTGGTGCGTCGTCCCCGCATTATTAATAACGATATCTAGCTTCCCAAAGTTATCAAGAGAACAGGTGAGCAGTTCGGCCCAATCAGAACTACTCGCAACGTTGGCTTTACAAAAAACCGCCTCTCCGCCAGAATCTTTAATAGCCTGAGCGACTCGTTCACCGCCTTCAACGTTAATATCGTTAACAATTACGCGACAACCCTCTTGAGCAAATCGCGTTGCTATCCCTTCGCCAAAACCTGATCCACCACCCGTGACGATAGCGACTTTTTGCTCTAATCTCATTCAAAACTCCTTAACACTAAGCAATAGAAAAAAATTTAATTCGGCAGTTTAATTTATAAAATCAAACTGCACAAACTGTTGAGGTTGCACCTTCAGCATGCTCTTTGCCCACATCCAAACCAATAGAATTCAAAACAACGCCGTTACGAACAGCCGTTATCTCAGCAAGTATTGAAACTGCTATTTCTGGAGGCGTCTTGCTGCCAATTCTCAAACCTACCGGCCCATGCAACCGATCGATTTCAAATGAATCCAAATCAAAAAGTAGCAAACGCTCTCGACGATTTTTACTGTTCAAACGAGACCCCAAAGCGCCCACGTAAAAAGAAGGAGATTTCAATGCTTCCATCAACGCTAAATCGTCCAACTTAGGGTCATGCGTCACAGCAACCACTGCTGAGTGAGCATCTAACTTTAATGCGACCACTAAGTCGTCAGGCATCTCACGGGAAAGCACCGTTCCAGGTACTGTCCAGGTATCTGCATATTCAGACCTTGGGTCACAAACAATCACATGATAATCGAGCGCCTTTGCCATTTGAGCAACGTATGTCGATAGTTGTCCAGCACCGATAATGATGAGTCGCCAGCGCGGACCGTACACGCACTGAAGCACATCCCCATCAAAGGAAATTTCATCGTTTGATGAGGCATCCTTGAGGCTTACCTCACCTGTCGAAATCACCAAAGAACGACACACGAGTTCGTGTTTTTCAACCCGCGTAAGCAGTTCTCGAAAACTCGCATCATCGCTAATTTTTTCTAGAACAACCTGTAATGTTCCCCCGCAAGGAAGCCCAAATCGATTCGCTTCCTCCTTGCTGATACCATAAGTGACAACAGTAGGCTTATCCACCTCGAGCGACTGATCTCTAACTTTATTGATCATGTCATCCTCAATGCATCCACCTGAAATCGAACCCGACACAAGTCCATCATCACGAATCGCTAACATAGCTCCTGGAGGGCGGGGCGATGAACCCCACGTCTGAACTATCGTACCTAAAATAACGTCGTGGCCTGCCGCGCGCCATTCGAGGCTCGTCTTAAGCACCTGTAGATCTACACTATCCATTTATTTATCAATTTCTGATCTCGTTAATGTCAATCGTTTCTATACTCATTAAAGACTCTAAGACTATAAAAAAACCCCCAGCACTTACTGGGGGTTTCCGATCTTCTCGGATCCAGAATATTACTTCCGGATCCGAATACAGCGTCATATTAGCCAGCTGCAACGTTCTCTGGAAGAGCAGGGAACGTACGTACACGCTTACCAACTGCAGCATGAATTGCGTTAGCAATTGCTGGAACGATAACCGCGGTTGCTGGTTCACCAAGACCGCCAGGAGAGCCATCACTCTTAATAAAGTGAACGTCCATGACTTTTGGTGTTTCGTTGATACGAACGGCTCGATATCCATCAAAGTTATTTTGCTGAACGATACCATTTTTAACCGTAATCTCACTGATCAGACCAGCTCCCTGTCCAAAATTGATACAACCTTGAACCTGGGCTAACGCTTGATCTGGGTGAATTAAAGTACCGGCGTCAACAACGGCCGTAACTTTATCAACAACCACATCCATCGACTCGTCAACAGATACTTCAGCCACGATACCCACGATAGAGTTGTAACCCTCCATCACTGCAATACCTTGACCTTTACCTGCTGGCATCTTCTTGCCGAAGTTGGCTTTCTTACGAAGTTCTTCCAACACCGTCTTCATTCTGGCGCCAACTGGAACGCCAGCTGAAAGACCAGACCATGCGTGTTTGGTTGATCCCATATCGAGCATATCGATTCGGTACTGAATTGGATCAGCACCAGCATTCGTCGCTAGCTCATCAATGAAACACTCCAACGCAACGGCATTCAAGTTGTGCGACACACCACGCCAATAACCGACCTGAACTCCTGTGTCATGCATGACATAACTAAAGTTCATACCAGCGTCAGCCAAATATGGGAAGTTATCGATACCCTCAACTGCAAATGGGTCGACACCGTCCTTCACAATACTTGGGAACAAACGTGATGAAATTGAAGGACTGGTTGACTTGAATTTAAGCGCTGTAAGCTTTCCTTTCGCGTCTACACCAGCGGTGAACTTGTAAATACCACCTGGACGATATGAATCGTGAGTCATGTCATCTTCACGTGACCAAATCATCATGACTGGTTCCCCAGATGCCTTTGAAATTTCAGCAGCATCGATAGCGTAGTCAACCTCAACACGACGTCCGAAACCACCACCGAGGAAGGTTGTTTGAACTTCAACCTGCTCAGGCTTGAGGCCGGTAGCGCCAGCTACAACGTGAGGTACCAACTGCTGGAACTGAGTTGGTGTAATGATCAGAGCCTTGTCCGCAGTAACGTGTGCAAACGTATTCTGTGGCTCCATTGGAGAATGTGACTGGAATGGCAAACGATACTCTGCAGTAATCATCTTTGCAGCCTGAGCCAAACCTTGATCAGCATCGCCACTTTCACGGAACACAGCGCCTGCACTGTTTGATGCATCTTCCATCTTTGACCAGAGACCGGTCATATCCAAATCTGCATTTGGACCAGCATCCCACTGAGGATCAAGCAGAGCGACAGCCTTCTTAGCAGTCCAGTAGTCTTTAGCCACTACTGCAACACCGCGGCTGTACTGAACCACTGAATGAACGCCTGGCATGTTTTTTGCACGCGTATCGTCATAAGAAATTAAGCTTCCACCCATCATTGGCGCCATCGCAACTGCTGCGTACTTCATGCCTGGGATGCGTGTGTCAATTCCAAATCCAGCGGTACCACGAACTTTCATAGCCGTATCAAGACGCTTTTGCTTGGTGTTACCAACGATCTTAAACTGGCTAGCTGGCTTCAATGGCACTTCTTTCGGCACTTCCATCGTTGAAGCTTTCGCTGCGACTGAACCGTAAGTTGCCTTCTTGCCACCAGGGCCTTTAATCATGCCATTAGCAGCGCTACACTTGCTTGCGTCGACACCCCAGTTGTCAGCTGCCGCAGCAACCAACATCATACGAGCTGATGCACCAGCCTTACGTAGTTTTTCCCAAGCATCACGAACTGCTGTTGAACCACCAGTAAGCTGTCCACCAAGGAGTGAGTTAATGTAAACCTCAGCTGGTGGGGCAAACTCTACTTTAATAGCGTTTACATCAACCTCAAGTTCCTCTGCAATGAGCATTGGCATTGAGGTGTAAACGTCCTGACCCATTTCTGAACGAGCAACCATGATGGTCACTGTGTTGTCAGCGGCAATTTTTACCCAAGCGTTTGGGCTACCACCATCAGCAGCTTGTGCCATGCGTGCAGCTGGCAAGTAGAATGCCAACGCTAAACCACCGGCAGCAGATCCGCTGACTTTCAGGAAGTCACGACGAGCTTCATTTTTTGCAATTATTTCCATGTCTAGATTCCTCCCTCGTTAGGACATCTTCGCCGCGGCTTTAATAGCAGCGCGGATACGGGGATAAGTGCCACATCGGCAAATATTGCCCGACATGAACGCATCAATATCCTCGTCTGAAGGATTTTTGTTCGTAGACAAAAGCGCTGAGGCAGACATCATTTGCCCTGGCTGACAATATCCACACTGAGGAACATCTAATGCTTCCCATGCACGCTGGACTTTATGATTTCCACCAAGACCTTCGATGGTTGTCACGTCTTGACCAGCTATGGAACCTATCTGTGTTTGACAGGAACGCACCGCACGTCCGTTTAGATGAACTGTACACGCACCACATAGAGCTTTTCCACAACCGAATTTCGTGCCCGTGTATCCGAGCGTGTCGCGAAGTACCCACAGTAATGGTGTATCCGCAGAGACGCTAACCGTCTCGCTTTTACCATTTACTTTGAAGCTTACTTTCATATTAAAACTCCCCCTTTCGAAGCTTTACGATTTATTAGATATGTAACTACGATAAATACGTTACCGAGTAAAAATACATGATAACCGTCATACTTTCAAGCTC
>ERZ890510.286-NODE-286-length-42264-cov-39.738705_pt1 | contig 42264 bp, 56 predicted proteins | sample MGYA00521265_ERZ890510 | MGnify/ENA primary metagenome ERZ890510 (study PRJEB32303, sample SAMEA104408624) | aquatic metagenome | biome: Brackish water; feature: Chemocline; material: water | place: Baltic Sea | collected 2014-10-26T21:54:00 | depth 110 m ... | reverse complement strand
TGGTTTTGCTTTAGCTGCTGGTTTTGCTTTAGCTGCTGGTTTTGCTTTAGCTGCTTTTTTTACGGGTTTTGCTTCAAGAATTCTTGTTTTCTTTTGTAATTCTTCAATTTCCAGTTTAATTTTATTTGCTTCATCAATTTTTGTCATTTAATCACCATATTTTTTAAATTCAATTTGTCACTTAGGATACAATAATTTCATTCCTATTTAACAGTAAATATTCCACTAGTAGAGATATTTGATAAATCTTTTGAGACCATATCTACGACTAAGTCATATGAACCAGGTGTATTAATGACTTTAGAAAATTTATCGTCAATAGGAATGAGGTTGGATTCACTGTTAAAACACTGTTCAAAAAATGCACCCTGAGTGATTACATTGCTTTTTTCAGAGTTGTAAATTGTAATGTATAGATCCCCACAATTAAAAGAAGAATCACTAATTTTGACGTTAATTTCTATAGATTCTGAAACTGAATATTGACTTGAAAGGCCAATTATCTGTATGGATGAACTATGAGAGGTTTCAGAGTTAGACATAGGCCACATGTTTAGTTCCCTATCAGGTTTTTGAAGTGTGTCAGCCATAACTATAGAGCCAACAATGACAGAGAAAATTATAGGTAAAATAAATACAACAAATAGTCTTTTAGACACCATTTTATTATAAATTAAGGAATTGCCTTATATCTATTTAGCAAAAATTTAGCATAAAAAGTGAATGTGACGAATAAGTTAAATCGTATCTATGTAATATCGCTATATGCGACTTAGAAAATTTAGAGCTAGGGCATACCGCTGTATTCATGATTCTGGTGAAATTACAGTAGGAGATTTAGCAGCTTTTGTGGGGAGAAACGAAAGTGGAAAAACCACCATATTACAGGCTTTAACACTATTGAACAGAGATGAGCAGGTTTCAGAGTTAGATCTTTGTGATGAAATGTCAGAGGAGCTCAAAGATGAAATCAGACTAGCTGAAGGTGAATTTGAAATGAACGAACATGAAACAGAGATATTAAAAGAGAAATTTCCAGGATTACCAAAAATTAAAAAAATTAAATTATTTAGAACAAATAGAAATCAAAAAGTCCAATATGAATTTGAAGACATAGAAATCAGTGAAATCAAAGATCAAGGGCTTAATTCATGGGAGAATTTTACAAAAGAAATTCTTGATTTTTTAGATACACTTCCAAATCACATAAGAATACAAATTAACACTAAATTATTTGATGGTTCAGTTCCTAAAAATCAAGAATCATTTGATAGTGGAATGGCAGAATTTAGTAATGAATTTCATGTAATAGCAATTCAAGAACCAAAAGTAATCGAAGAGTGGGAAAAGATTTATCATAAATCAGAAAATCAATTTTCAAATTTACTAAGTGGTGAAAGTCAAAAAATAGCTTTACAAAATTTTATTGCAGCAGAATTACATCCAAGATTTGTTTATTTTTCAGATTATAAAAAAATCTATGGCAACATAAATCTTAATGAATATTTACGAAAAGAGAATGAAGAAAGAGTAGATTCAATTGAATTTGTAGAAGAATTTGACAAAGCAGAAACAGTCAGAAATTTATTCTATTTAGCAGAATTAGATATTAAGGAATTAGATGAAGTAAAAGGACAACCATCTAAATGTATTAAATTACTAAATACAGCAAGCAACAGATTAACTAAGAAATTAAATCCAGCATGGAAAGGGGATCCCATCCATGTTGACTTGAGATACAATCCAGGGAACATTATGAGTGTGGTAATTTCAGACGTACACAAGGATGGAACAATTACAAACACAGGATTGTTAAATCGACGTGCAGAGGGTTTTAAATGGACATTTTCATTTATTGTAAACTTTGCAGCAGAAACACAAAGATCAGAATTAAAAGAAGCAATATTACTTTTAGATGAACCTGCAAGAAATCTTCACCCAACACAACAAATGGGTATTTCAGATTTATTAAAAAATTTAGCAGGTTCAAATCAAGTACTATATGCAACACATTCACCATTTATGATATTTGATTACACACCAGGAAATTTATTAGTTGTAGAATTAGATAAGAGAAAACATCTGAGCAGGATATTTTATGATTATTGGAATGCAGATGATAAAACACTAACGCCGATCTTATATGGATTATGTAGAGGTCAAGTAGAGGCAATTGTAGATAGGGAGATAGGTACAAACTCCAGACCAGTAATTATTGTTGAAACAATGTCAGATTCAATGTATCTAAATGCATTTGATAAATTTTTACAAGATCCAAATATTTCAATGAATCCACTAAACGTAATTGCAGCGTATAATAAAAATGCAGTATTACCTTTAGCAATTTTTTATAGAAATCACGGTTACAAAACATTTGTTTTATTAGATAACACTGAAGAATCCAGACAAATTTCAGCACAATTAGAATCAAATCAATTTTCAGCAATTCAAACAATATTTTTTGAAAGAGAAGGTAAAAAACTAGAATCGATAGAAGACTATGTTGTAGTTGAAGATTATCTACATGCAGTAAATCAAACTTATGAAATTAAATTAAGGCAAGAAGGATATTCAAATCTCACACATGAAAATATAAACTCTAAAGAAGGTAAGGGGATTTTAGAAAAATTAAAAAAAATATGGCAAGAGCGTAGAGATGATGATTGGGGTGAATTTAACAATGAAGAGATTACAAGGTATATTTGTGAAAAAATTGCATTAGAGCAAACAGATTTCTTATCAGATAAAACTAAAGACCAATTTAGATCATTATACAGACTAATCGCTGAAAGAATCAGACAATATCAAAACGCAGCCATAAAACCAGAAGTAAATAAATTTCAAAAAACAGGAAAACAAGAATAGGTATGCTAAACCACATGTTTTCAATGGAGAGAATCACGGTTCTGGTCATAAAAGGGAGTAGGAAATATGAATAAATTAGGAAATAGAGAAATTTCTATTTCAATTATAATACTATTTTCAATATCTTTAATCCTAATTCCATTAGAAGCCTATGCAGATGAAGTTAATGTTGTAAGTATAGGATTAGACGAAACAGTAATAGTTACAGCCACAAATAATTCTGAAAATGAAATTAAAACTTTCAGAGTATGGTTAGGGGAGGAATTTAATTTTAAATCATTTAAAACAGAAAAAGGATGGATAGGTGAAAAAAACCAACAAGGAGTAATTATTTTTACGTCATCGGAAACAGTCAAACCAAATGAACTAGTAAAATTTGGACTTAAAACAGATAAAATAAATCCGATAATTAATTGGAAAGCGTTAGATCAAGAAAACAAAATAATAGATACAGGGATAGTTAAATTATCTAAATTATCAAAGGTTAATCAAAATTTAAACATAGAATTAAATGAAAATTACAATAATAATGGAATAAGTATATTTTCAGAATCAACATTCAGAGTAATACCAGATAAACCAAATCCAGGATCAACAATTAGAATTACAGGAGATCAATTTGCAGCATCACAAAAATTTGATTTTTATATGGATGCCGAAAAAATTGGAAATTTCATAACAAATAGTAAGGGTCATTTTATTACAACAATGCAAATTCCAAATATAGAAAAAGAAAATAGTGTTGATTTTAAAATTATAGGTTATGATCAAATAGAGAAAAAATTAAGCGTGAAATTAGGAGAAAATGAAAATAGAATTATAGTAGATAAAAATATTAGATTGGAAATTAAGGGAATGCCAGATACAGCATATCAAGGAGACGTATTGGAAATTAATGGAATAGGAATTCCAGGGAAATCCATCACAATAGAAATTATCAATCCAGAAAAAATAACAATCAGTAGTAGAATAACACTAATAGATGAAATTGGAAATTGGAAATTATTAGAACCAATCAATATACCATTGAATGCAGTCTTTGGAGAATATAGCGTAACGGTTTCGGATGGAAGAACTCAGGTTTTAAAAAAAATTAATATTGAAACAAATAAAGTAATCATAATCAATCCAGAAAAAATAAAATTTGATGAAGGAGAATTAATTAAATTTAGTGGAACAGTCATGCCAAACATTCCATTAGAACTGATTTTAGAAGATGGTTTAGGAAATGAAATGGCATCAGACATCATAGAAGTTTTAGATTCAGGAATAGTAGAGTTTGAATATCAAACAACAGAAAATGAGGATGTAGAAGGAACATGGACTTTAATTGCAACTCAAAATAAGGATAAAGAGTTTATCTATGTAGGGTACAATGTATCGCCAGTAATTCCAGTGGGCATAAAACTTGATAAAACAAATTATAAAAGTACAGAAACGGCAGTAATTAGTTTAGCAGGTGAACCATCAGAAAAAATATCGCTGATAATTATAACACCTTCAGGGAGTGTTTTAGGCAAAGATGTGGTTATTGAATTAAAATTAAATGGTAGAGAAAATTACAATTTAGATTTATCAGGTTATGTATCAGGAATGTATACAGCAGTAATTAAAAAAGGAGGTTCAGAAAATAGCGAAAACTTTTCAGTAGGATTAGTAGCAGGTTCAGGAGAAATCAAATCTGAAATAACACAAACAGAATACAAACAAGGAGAACAGATATTATTATTGGGTAGTACAGCAAATGCCAATTCGTTAATGATTGTAACTTTAATTGATCCTAATGGAAAAGAGATCAAATCATTAGAAATTGCATCAAATAGTAAGGGTATATTTTCTGAAAAAAGATTAAAAATTCCTTCAACTGGAGAAATAGGATTATGGCAAATTAACATTAAAAGTGGTTCCAATTTAGATAAAATAGAATTTAGCGTGTTTCCTATAATAGTAAAAGGAATGACAGTAAAAGCAACTGAAGAAGTCAAAGTAGGGAATTTGCTTGAAATAGATATCTTGACATCTCATAAAACATCCATAATAATTAAAATATCAGATATGAACGAAAATATAGTACAGAAAATGACATGTAATACAACAAAAGAATTCAAATGTGAAACATTTTGGTCTGTTCCAAAAGATACAATCCCTGGAACATATACGATCAAAGCATACGACTCAATTAACTCAGATGAAACAACATTTGAAATAATAATGAAATAAAACAATTTTATCTGAGGTAATAAGACAAGTTATCATGAACCTTAAAGACAAAATTACAGAATACCCAAATTTTCCAAAAAAAGGAATATTATTTAGAGATTTTAGTCCAATCTTAAAAGATCCGTCATCATTATCATATATTGCAGATGAATTTTCAAAACATTTTCATCCAAAAGATGTAGACGTCTTTGCAGGAATTGAGTCAAGAGGATTTCTACTAGCAACAATTTTGGCATTAAAATACAATAAAGGAATAGTTATGATTAGAAAAGCTGGAAAATTACCAGGAAAGACTACAAAATTAGCATATACAATTGAATATGGAAAAGATACAATAGAAATTCAAAAAGACATTATTGACGAAGGTCAAAAAATTGTAATTTGTGATGATTTACTTGCAACAGGCGGAACAGCAAAGGCATCTGCAAAATTAATTGAGAAAGTAGGTGGAAAAATCACAGGATTTGCATTCATCATAGAATTAACAGGTTTGAATGGAATTAAAGGACTTAGTAAATACAATTGTAAATCATTGGTGAAATATTAATGGAAAAAGATGTAGAAATTGGAATTTTTGGGGGAACGGGAATTTATGATTCAGGGCTACTTGAAAATACACAAGAGATAGAGATAGACACCCCATACGGTAAGCCATCAGATACCATAACAGTTGGGACATTCAAAGGACGAAAAATTGCATTCCTTCCAAGACATGGAAAAAAACACACAATCCCCCCACACATGATTAATTTTAAAGCTAATATCTGGGCATTCAAAGAATTAGGAATTACAAGAATAATAGCACCATCAGCAGTAGGGAGTTTAAAACAAGAATTAGCACCTGGACACTTTGCATTGCCAACGCAATTTTTAGATTTTACAAAATCAAGAGACGGTTCATTTTCAGAAAAGGGAAAAGTTATTCACATCTCAGTAGCAGATCCATTTTGTCCGGAACTACAAGATTCAATTCTAAAAGTAACAGATGAACAAAATATTGGAATTCATAAAGATTGTACCTATGTCTGTATTGAAGGTCCACGATTTTCAACAAGAGCTGAATCAAAATTTTATAGAACAACAGGAGCAGACATTATTGGAATGACACTAGTTCCAGAATGTCAACTGGCAAGAGAAGCACAAATGTGTTATGCGTCAATTTCAACAGTTACAGATTATGATGTTTGGGCAGATAAGCCAGTTACAGCAAAAGAAGTGTTAGAAACACTTTCAAAAAATGTAGAGATAACAAAGAAAATACTAACAGAATTAATTGATAAAATACCAACAACTAGAAGTTGCTCATGTGCTAAAGCACTAGAAGAAGCACAATTTTAATCATCTACAAAAGAATCTTTTTTGAGGCCTTCTGGCAGTGTCAAATCACCTTGAAGTAAATTTTGCTGAAGTGTCATTATTACTTCTTCAACATCATAACCTAATTTCTCTAATTCAGTTTCAGTGTTTTTAGAAAGTTTTGCACCAATATTTTGTCCACCAATTCTGCCAAATGCTATCGCAGTAAAATGAAATTCATGATCATTTAAAGTACAAACACCATTAATTTTTGCAGCCATCTGGCTACCATGAATATTATTAATGTGAACTTTAAGATCCATTATAGATGTTAAATTTCTACAGCCTTGTTAACATTGTCTTCAATTAAAAAGCTCCAATGTTGATCATCTACAATTTTAAAATTTTCACTTTTAAGCGAAATTACCTTTTCTTCAAGACATTCATGCTGAATGTTATCATTTTCTTTTAATTTCACTAATTTCCATTTGTATCTACTCTTTTGTAATTTACATACACAAATTGCCCATTTTGAATCAGAATCAATTCTAGGCATACCTACAACTTCAGCAATTTCTTCAATACCAAGTTGTTTTTCTTCACAAAATTGTTTCTTACAAACAGCACATCGCCATACATCAACGGAACCAATAGTTCTTTCATCCACGTTGATGTTTATAACACCAAAATATGTAATCTGAGGATTATCACAGCATTTGTAAACTTCAGGAGTTTTTGGTTGCTCTTCATCAGATTTACCTAGAGTTTTTTCAGTATCACTAGGAGTTTTTACTGAAGATGTATCAGAATTACTCAATGTTGTTCAGCAATTATTAGCATTATTTAGTTCTTGCATCATCATATGGTTGTTCTAAAATTACCCCTATACTGTCAACGATTTTGTTTCGCTTAAATTCAATATGCTCACGTTCACACATTTTTCGATACATGTTAACTGCAGTAAATCTAGGATGCATTGCCTCAAATTCAGTTTCAGAAATATCAATAAAACCACCAAGGGTCATAAGATCAGTAGCAGTTTTTTCAGCAACCGTAGATGAAATTTTCAATTTTTCTGCAATTTGAATAGAAGACATTTTCCCATACCAAGTGACTAACAAAAATGTTTTAGCCTGAATTGGAGTTAATCTTATTTCAGAAATTAGATCATTTTCAAGTTTGGAAGAATCCATTATTTTTAAAGAAAATAACAACTACATAAAACATGAGTAAATGAGTTATTTTTTAAGCAATATTTTTTTTGAGATTTTTAAAGCAAATCCCATAGCAATAAAATGTACAACTCCACCTATGATGCCAGCGGTTATCAAATCATCAAGAATAACCCAACTTAGTAAAAATGCAATAATTGATGGAACAGTTAGAATTGCAGCCATAATAGTTCCTCTCAATGCAATCTCACGAATATTAAGTTTAGATTTTGTCGTATCAGACAACAGGGTTATTTTCAAAAATGGTAATAAAAATCAAAGATACTTTATATTTGGTAAACGTAAATTTGTATTGTTTGTCAAGTTACAAAAAAACATATTCAAATGAGCAGTCATTAAATTTTGTCATACCGATAATTGTTATTTTATTTTTAGGAATAATATACACAATGACTCAAAGAGTAGATTCAGGGTATGTGAGTTTTATTTTGATTGGCGGAGCAGCAATTACAATGATCTACTGGATAAAGGTTATTAAAAAAATGGCAAATGATCAAAAACCAGTAACATACAATCAATCAAAAGAGCAGGAAACAAAGAATTGGGTTTATGATCTAATCAAAGGAGAAGGGGAATTTGTATTTGTAGCAGAAGTTCCAGGACCAGAAGATAAAATTTCAGTCAGATTGGTAGACGGTACACTGTATGTTCGTGGAACAAATGGATTTTCAAAAGAAGTCCCAATTGAAGGAGTAAATGAAATGCAAATACAGGATTTCAAATATAGAAACGGCGTACTCACACTAAGAATAAAATAACTAAAGGCTTTTTGCTAATTCTAATTTTTGAGGCAAATATTTATCAGTAATATTTGTAAGACCATATTTTGAAAAGGCTTCCAGTTCAGCTTTTCTCTTTAATTTTAAAAATACGTCAAGCTCTTTTTTCCAAATTCCATCTTGATATCTAGGATCTTTTTGTAAATCATAACATCGCTTAATATCAGATTCAGTCATAGGGATTGTAGGTAATTTGTATTTTTCAATATCAGTAGCCCACACTCCAACCCATTTTGCATCTGGAACGGTTAAATCTCTAAGGTGTGCAGCGTTAGCTGAACCAGATTTAATTACCATTGCAATATGTTCCCCATACACATCACCGTCAGTAAGACAGATGACAGGTAATTTCATTTCATCATGAAGTCTTTTTAATAAAGTTCTAGTAGAACGTGGTGCTTGTCCTCCAGTATTAATGATAATTGATTTGAATTTTTTATCAACTTGTTCTTCAACGAACCTTGTAAACAGACCACCCTTCTCAATCGCAATTACAATTTCAGCACTTGTGCTAACTAGTTCAGCAGTAGTCAAACTAGGACCTATAGAATATCCATCAGGGTGATTAGCCAAATTCATAGTTTTTCCCTCATAACCAGGAATAGTATATTCAATATTCAAATCACCAAAAATAGAACTTCGCTCCTCAGGGAAAATATGAAAATCTTCTCTAGGCCTAGAAGTAACAGCTTCTAAATCTACGATAATATTATCAGATTCAGATTGATCCTCAAATTCAACAGCAAAAGCCTGTGAAGAATAATAAATATCTCTTAAAGTAGATGATTTTCGTTCAGTAGTTAATCTATTTGCAAAAAATGCTAACCACATCAATTGAGTGAATGATCTTAATTGTGCAGAATTTCTAGAACTTCTTAAAGCAGAATTATTGCCTAAAATGTATTGTCGAAGTTGCTTATCATAAACAATATTACTTACAGACCTGCTAGGAATTGAAAATTTTGGAAATTTACCATTTTCTAAATCATCATAGATTTTTGCACCATGAGTTTTTAGTATTTCAAGAATAAGCTTTTGTTTATCGTCTGCTTTTTTACTTCGAGACTTAATTTTATTTTCTTGTTCTTTTTTAGTTGTTTTCAATTTGATTTTCCTCCTCTTTTGCTTTTTTATTTTCTGATGCTATTTCAGTTTCTAACATTTTCTTATAATTAGGTTCTTTTTTCTTTCCAGATAATTCTGTACAGAATTCTGCAATCATTGGAATGTATTTTGCATAAAGATTAGCTCTTTTTTTTGCCATTTCAGCTTGACCTCGTTTAGACATGAAAGACGATAATTTTCTAGATAAAAATTGTAAAGCCAATCTTAACTCTCGCTCTATTTCTTGTCTATCAGCAACATTTTCTTTTCCTGCAGTTTTATACGGAATTCTTGTTGAGCATATATGAGAAACAATGATGAATGGAGGTTCTCCTTTTATCTTGTATCTGCCCCAATCGGTATCATTAACAACTTTAAGAACTACATCACTACCCTCATCATAAAGTAGTGGGATTCTGTTAGCATATCGATAAACATGAGGTCCACCAGATTTAATATCACCACCATAAGCTATTCCCATCTCAATAATGAAAGGAAATCCAGAGTAGGCAGAAGCTGGACGTTGAACTACAGCAACAAAGTCAGGATTAAAAAATTTCTTGATTCCCTTTTCTAAAGGTTCTGCACCTAATGGAGCCAAACAACTTGAATCAGGAGCCATAAAATCTTCAAATTTTTGAAGGGCATCACTAAGATTCACAAGTTCTTGATTAGTCAAAGTACCCATTCTTTTTTCAGGCTTAAATTTTGCAAATTCTGCAAATTTTACTGCAGTTGTAGGACCTATGCGTTGGAATCTTTTAGTCAAAAATGTAGTAAGAGGTTCTCCCTGAACAGTATTTGTCAATTGTTTATAATATTCACTTTCAGGATCCATGTCAACAGATTTTGATTGTGAATCACCAAAGTCCCAATAAGATAATTTTTTGTTAGGCATATCAATATCTTCAATTCTAATTTTATTGAGTTTCTCAAAATCCATTTTTAAAAAAGACATCAAAGATATTACCACCCTAACTTGACGTGGAAGTGTTTTCCATTTCTTTTTTGCTTTATCCATAATAGAAGTAAAACTAAAGTTTTTTACAGACAAACCCAAATCTTTTCTAATTTTTTCAATCATCGCATCATCAATAGTTGGAATTTCAAATTGAGATTCAACAATCATTCTACGTATACGTTCAACATCAATTCCATGTGGATGTGGCCTAATGATAGTTGGAGGTGGAGGAATTTCTTTCACAAATCTAGGATGACTAAATTTTTGATCTTTAGGATCATCAAAAGTTATGGAAGCATATGGCGTAATTAGAGAAGTTTCATAAACATAATCACGAATTTTATTTCCTGCCTTAGAATAATCACCTTCTAAACAAATACTTACAGTAAGTCCTGTTTTAGAAACTTCTTTAGTTGTGTGTTTTACAATTACAGGTTTATTTTTTTGAATATCCAATAATATTTCAAATTGATTTTGAATTTTTGCATCAGAAGAACTTTTTACAGTTACAGGTTTATTTGTCGTAATTTGTCCATATAGAATTGCCATTGTGGCACCCAGTCCAAACATTCCTCGAGCCTGTTTAAGTCCAAATTTAGAACCATACAATACAGTTCCAAAAGCAAGTGGAATGTGTTCGGCATCTATTCCAGGGCCATTATCTTTTACAGTCAAAATATAGGGTTTAGGATCAGGTTTGTCAGGGTCAACTGCTTTAATTGTAAGATAAACATCAGGAAGGATTCCTTTTTGATCACATGCATCTAGTGCATTCTCAACAAATTCACGAACAGCAGTATACAGCGATCTTGTAGGATTACTAAATCCAGCTAAATCACGATTACTATAAAAAAACTCACTGGGAGATATTTGATTAAATTTTTCCTTAATAGAGGACATCTTGATTTTCCCACAATAGCATTTTTTCTTGTTTTGTTCTTCTGTTTGCAGATTCTAGTTTATCATAAACTGCACCATGCATACCTCCACTAGAAATAGCACATATTGCATCAACAGCTAATTTCAATTTATTTGAATTTCCAATAATTGAAACAGTTCTTCCATAAACTGAAATGTGTGTACTAGTTAGATTTTCCATATTTATTCTCGCTCTACCTGCATTTCCAATGATCCTCCCTTTTATCCTTTCAACATTTGCGTTAGACTTTCCAGCAAACTCCCTAATATCAATAACATGTAGCATATTTTCATCTTCTAACAAAGTCATTGCATTTTCAGGAGAAAAACCACGTCCAATTGCACTAACAATTTCCATTGCTTTGAATGGCTGCATTTTTTCAATAGAACCAATAGATTTTATAAAAACTTCTCCAGTGTCACCGTCAACATCAATTGAAACATAACATGCTTCCTCAATTTTTGATTTTACACTTCCAGATTTTCCAATTAAAGCACCAATTCTATCATTAGGTATACGAATTAATTTTTCAAAACTCATTTACAATATCCTCAAATACATTAGTAGAATCATCAACAATCATTCCTCTTTTTTTAAAGAATCGTATAATGTTATTAATGTCTCTCTTAAGAAATTCTTTAGAATTTGGATGTCTAAGATCAACAGCAGATCCTAGATCAAAAACAACTAAACCATCATCAGTCTTAAAAATATTATATTCTGAAAAATCACCATGAACTAGTTTTGCTTTATCATATAGATCTTTAATTAGAGATATTGCTTGATCATAATCATTTTGATCCACATTTGAAGTTAGTAAAGAGCGACAAGGAGCACCATTTACACCTACAAAATCCATTGCAAGTACATTATTTGTAACATAAAGAGGTCGAGGTACAGGTATACCGGCATTATAACATTGAGTCAAATTACGATGTTCTTTTTTTGCCCATAAATATACCAAATTTTTAGTACCTTTTTTTACATGTCGAAATCGAGGATCACCTGTGAGATATGGTTCACGTTTTTTAAAATTAGAAGTAGTAACCAAATAAATTTTTAAAGCAACATTAGAATTATCTTCAGCTACACCCCAAAAAACAACAGATTCTTTTCCAGCACTTACAGAGCCATTAACATATGCAATGATATGGTCTGTAATCATTTTATAAAGAGTCATGACGGTAGGCTTGTCTAAAACTTCATTGACGACTTTTCCTTTTTTGAATCCGTCAGGTAAACTTTTTCGTTTAGATTTTGCATTTAATTTATTGTCTAATTTCCATTCTAATTTTCGACTAATAGTATCAGCCATCAGTTATTATTTTCTATACTAGATAAAAGAGATTGCTTTTCAATTAAAATATAAAAAATATTAAATCAGAAATTTATTTTATGTATTAAAAATAATTAAAAATGGAATATCAGAAATTATTTTAACACCAGATTCTGAAGCAATTCCAAGATCAATAGCTAAAGAAATTGTTTCGTTACCTACGAGATTCATAATAGATGTAGATTTTAACAAAGATAGTGCTTCATCTTTATCAACTAATTTTTTACCATAGTAATTTTCACTGATGTGAATTTTTAATTTACCGTCAACAACATCAGTTCCAATTAATTCAGCATCACACATGTTTAGCATTATGTTTTTTTCATAATTGGTAGTTCGTACTGAAAATTGCATTACGCATATTTACCTTTCAAGGTAGATTTTGCACCGCATGCTTCACAAACTAAAAAGGAGATACGATTTTCTTTTAGAACTTTTGTGTCAGGACTTTTACATGTAGTACATTCAAGATAATCTTTTACATAAATTTGAAACAATCTAGTAAAGTCATCAGGAGCCCTACGGCCAACAAACATGGCTTTGTCACCAAGACGTTCTGCAGGTACAGCAAATTCTTTGGAAAGATATTGGAGTACTTTGTCAGGATCTCGTCTAAGAATTTTAGGAAATTCTGAAAAATTACGTAAAAATGTTTTTTGACCTTCCCACATTACATCTACAATTGGAAGTTCAAATCTATTTCCAGATTCTTCATCTGAATTACCTAGTTTATCCTCAATACGTTTAAGCAGACGCTCATAATCTGTTGTAGTCATAAAAAAACGTGGAGAGTATTCCCTATATTGTTTTTGAAAAAGAAGAATAAATTGGGACTAGTTGTAGATTATTCTTTTGGCATTGCGCCAATACGGAATACGTTAGTTGTACAGATTGGACATGTACCTTTTACAGCTGGACGTCCATTCTTTAGTTTGACCTCTTTAGGATCTTTGATATCCGTTTTTGCTCTACATTTTACACAGTATGCTTGAACCATTATGAAATTTATCGAATTGAGTGGTATTTAGTAAGAAGTTGTGAAAAATAGTTCACTATAGACTGGATGTATTTAGTTTTTTTTAGGCATTAAAAAAAGAAAAAAACTTAAAATTTACATGAAATAAAACTATTTTTTGAAAAAATCTTTAAAATTATAAAATAATAGTGTTTTTTTTTAATATTCATGAAATAAAATATAATTTTTATAAAAATTACCATTATAAACTAGTCAATCATAAAAATAGAAAATGGCATCAAAAAAAGGAATTGCAATTACAGTAATAATTTTAGCATCAATTACAGCTGCCAGTTTTTTGCTATGGGTAGTTCCGCAAGAAAATAATTCAACATTCATAGTTACAGATTATGAAGGATATTTAGACGGAGTAAAAAATATCCATGAAGTTTTACAAGAATCAATAGATATAGAATACAGGAATCTTCAAGACGGAAGAATATCACCAAGTGAGTACATAATCATAACTGAAGTGACATCATCACAGGTAACTACACAGATAAGTGAATTTGTAACATCAAAACCTTCAGAAAAATGGCAAGAAAGTTACATTAGTTACATGAATGGAATGAAAAAATTTAATGAATATATTATAGAAACTAAAGTTTTAGCAAATCAAATTGAAAATAAAAGTGTAGATTCTAAAATTTTAGAGACAGTCAATAAAATAGAATCCATCAAAGTAGAATACATAGAACATATCAAGAAATCAAATGAATTAAGACCATAGTCTCAAGACATAATCATACTAATGAGAATAGTTAGAAATCATTAAAAACAGAGTATGTATTATGAATTATAATGTCACAAAGATCTACTAGAGTAGAAAAAGATGTCAGTGAATCAGCAGTCAACAAATTAGTAGTGATTTGTGTAGATAGAGATGACGATTTAGGTCAGAAGACAGGAATTACTACACCGGTGATAGGAAGAGATGCATGTATAGAAGCAGCACAAAGATTAGCATTAGAAGATCCAGAAGATGCCGATTCCAATTCAATATTTGCAGCAATTAAAACATATGAAGATTTAATCAGTAAAGGATACCAAGTTGAAGTATCCATTATAACAGGAGTTAAGGATAGAGGAGTTCAAGCAGATGAAAAAATACTAGTTGAAGCAAAAATAGTATTAAAAAAATTTCAAGCAAATGGAGCAGTTATTGTTTCAGATGGAGAAGACGATGAAAGCGTAATTCCAGTTATTCAAAATATCCTACCAGTAGTATCAGTACAACGAGTGGTAATGAAAGTAAGTAGAAGTGTAGAGTATTCCTATGCAGTTTTTGGAAAATATCTAAAAATGATGGCTTATGATACAAAATATTCAAAATTCTTTTTAGGAGTTCCAGGAATTCTTTTATTGATTGGAGGAATAGCAACTATTTTTGGATATACTGCAGAGATATTTGCTGTACTTGTTAGTATTCTAGGCGCAGCATTTTTGATCAGAGCGTTTGACATAGACAGAGCATGGTCAAGTTGGTCTAAACCTACACCGACAGGTTTTATCAAAATGTTTACAACAGTTACAGGAATATTATTAATTCTATCATCAATACCAGCTGGAATTAGTACAATAGATTCAAAAATAATTGAAGTGAATGGAGGAGTCATCGAAAGTATGTTAAATCAAATAGGAATAGGGCAATTTATCGGAGGATCATTACCAATCCTATGGATTGGTTTAGGTTCAATATTTGCAGGAATATTACTAAGTAATTGGATAAGAGGAATCCCTAGACAAATTAGTGATATTCTAAGAATAATTGTTTTAATTTCATTATATCCAATTATTGTACAATTTACAAACATAATGATATTTGATGAAAGTTCATTCACATTGATTCCACCATTATTGGGAGGATTAGCAGTAACATTAGTTTCAGCTACAATTCTCTTCAAAAAATATAGAAAACAAAAAGATCAAGAAATGATTTTAGATTAACATCATCAGATTTTAAAAAAAAATAAAAAACATAGATATCATCATATATTCATCAAGGTTCAAAGAAAAATAGAAATGGGTAAAATAAAAGATGTTGTTTTACAATTATCAGGGTTATACAAAATATATGGTAAAAAACTAGAAACTGAAATTAAAGCAGGGGATATTCCAAATCATATTGCATTAATTTTAGATGGGAATAGAAGATGGGCGAAAAGAAATTTAGAAATTAATAAAAAAGGTCATTGGAAAGGGGCAGATGCAGTTGAAAATTTACTTGACTGGTGTGAAGAATTCAATATTAAGATTGTAACATTATATGCACTGTCAGCAGAAAATTTAGATAGAAGAGATGGTGAACTAGAAGATCTTTATGAATTAATTAGAATGAGATTAGAAAAATTATACAACGATCCTAGAATACATAGATGTAAAATGAGAGTTAAAGGGATTGGAAGAATAGAATTACTACCAGAATCAATTAGAGAAGTATTAACGCGATTAGATAACGTGACAAAAAATTATGACAATCATTTTCTAAACATTGCACTGGCATATGGAGGCCAGTATGAATTAGTAGATGCAGTTAAAAAAATAGGAGAAAAAATAAAAGAAGGGAAATTACAGATAGAAGAAATTACAAAAGAAGAAATTGAATCAAATTTATACACATCACACCTACCACAGCCATCACCAGACATGATTTTACGTACATCAGGAGAGAAAAGACTAAGTGGGTTTCTAATATGGCAAAGTGCTTACAGTGAATTAGTTTTTATGGATATTTTTTGGCCAGAATTTAGAAAGATTGATTTAATGAGAGCGATTAGAACATTTCAGGAAAGGAAAAGAAGGTTAGGAAAATGATAGAAGAGACATCTGCAGGAATCGTAATATTTAGAAAAGAGGAAACAAGAAAATTATTTTTGTTGCTACATTATCCATCAGGTCATTGGGATTTTGTAAAAGGTAAAATGGAAAAAGGGGAAACAACTCATGAAACTGCAATCAGAGAAACAAGAGAGGAAACGGGCATTACAGATATTACATTTCTAGAAAATTTTGAAGAGTGGATTGAATATAATTTTAAATATAAAGGAGAGTTAGTTCAAAAAAAAGTAGTCTTCTTTTTAGCTGAAACAAAAACTGAAGAAATTGAAATTTCACATGAACATAGCGGGTATACATGGATGGATTACAATACAGCAATGGGGAAAACTACATTTGACAATGCAAAAACAGTATTAACAAAAGCACAAAAATTAATTTAAAATACTTTGTAAATGTAATTCTTTTGCCATGGCAACAGAATTTTTAGCATTCAAAATAGTTCTACCCACAATTAAATAGTTAGTTCCAGATGAAATTACTTTTGATGCATTTCCACCTTGAGTGCCAACACCAGGTGAAAATATACTTAGATTTTTTCCTGCTTGCTTAGAACAGTATTGAATAATTTTTGGAAATGTTGCACCTACAACAATACCGTCAACTTTTGCAGTTAATGCCCAATTTAGAAATAATTGATATAGTTGCTGCCTTTTACCCATTTTAATTTCCATATCATAAGATAGTTTTGCCTCAGGTGCACTCATGTGACACAAAGTAATCACACCTTTCTGTTCTTTATGAGATGATTTTACTAAATTCTTCAAACTATCCAACCCCATGATAGGATTTGCTATTACTGCATCAAATCCTAAATTCCATAAATGTTCAGTTGTTACACGATTGGTATTTCCAATATCATTAAGTTTGATATCAGCAATAGTTTGCAAGCCATAGTCATGAGCAGTTTTATTGATTTTAATAATTTCTTTAGCACTAAGAGGTAGAAGTAAATGGAAATTGAGTTTAATTCCACATAGATATGGATTTAATTTTTCAATATTATGAATAGTTTTATTTTGTAAATTTTTTACAGATGAATCATAGTCATTTGCAAGTATTACTTTCCCATTGCTTTTAGAGATCTGTGAAAGTCTAGTTTTGAAGGTGGTCATAATCAACTAGTGGATGAGTCTCCTTCAATTTTATTATTTTGATATAGGAATAACCATGTTCAGATGGATTTTGAACAAAAGTAGGGCTAATTCCATCTGTTGTTGAAAATTTTATGAATGGATTTCCAGGATCACTGTTCAAAACCACATGACAAAAGTAGGATGTTCCCTCATCATTGAAATTCATAAAAACCCCAAGAAGCCATTTATCATTATGTGGGAATAGAAATAGAGGAAAAGGAAATTCATCAAAACCCCATGTGAGTTTTGCAAGGCTAGATAGATCTTCTAATTCAATTGGTTGATATCTATCAAGAGTTCCATTACCAGGTTGTAGTGTTTTTGGAAGAGATTTAATTCGAATAATTGGAGAATAAAGCTTACTAGAATCAGAAGTAGAATTAACAATATTAGATTCTTCTTTTCCAGATTTTAATCCATAACAAAGATAATCACCTGTACTTTCTAAAGGAGTGTAGTAAACAATTGGTTTTTCTTTTAAAACATCCATTTGTACAGATAGAATTTTTTTACCATTATAGTTATGAGAAAATGATACACGAGGTGCACGCTCAAGTGCACAAACTAATCTTGTGAATTCCAAAGTTGAATTAACTTGAATGTAACGAGGTAATTTATCAACAACAGGAGGCTCTAATTTATCCATAAGGATTTGTTACAGATTATCAAATTAAACTTATCCAAAAATTTAGAGCCTAGTTTCGTCTATCAACAACATCATTGATTGCAGGACCAGTTCCAATAATTGTTACAGGCGTGTGTAATTCATTTTCAATATTTTTGATAAAAGATTTAGCATCATCAGATAATTCATCATAAGAAGTTTTACCAGCACAATCAGTAAAGAGAACATCTAATTTTGTAATTGAAATTTGTGTTGCACCATTAAGCATGATTGCACGTCTTGCCAAATCAAAATCAAAATCAGCAGCGCGTCTTTGACGACCAGTAACAGTACCAAACTCGGACCAATTTTTCTTTTCTGCATCTTCAAGAGATAATTCATTAGCTAAAGGACCAGTTCCAACACGAGTAACATAAGATTTGAAAACAACAATTACTTCATCAACTTTTGTCGGTCCCAAGCCAACATCAGCACAAATTCCAGACGCAGTAACATCCTTTGAAGTTACAAACGGATAGGTCCCATGCCATAAAGAAAGAAATGTGCCTTGAGTTCCCTCAACTAAGACATTTTGATGTGCATCTAATGCAGAATTAATTTCTTGGGGAACATCCACAATGATAGAAGATAAGGAATCAAAATCTTTTGCCATTTTTAAAATACGCATTGCTCTATCAGCATTAGCAGGACCAGTACCAGAACCAGTACTACCAATTTTTTCTTTTAATTCACCTTTGGAATCTCTTATCAAATGAGTTTCTTCAATTACTCCACAGTGTTTATCGATAAATACACGACCTGATGCATCAAAATCTTGAATTTCTTTATCAAGTACTTTAGGATTAATTACAACTCCAGGACCAATCATTATTTTAGCATTTTTATTTAAAAATCCACTTGGGAGCATTCTAACTTTGTATATTTTATCACCATCCATTATGGTATGACCAGCATTAGGACCAGCACCTCCACGAACTATGATTTTTGGATTATCTTTAATTGCCAAATATGAAATAATTTTTCCTTTGCCTTCATCTCCAAAAAATCCACCAACAACAACAGTGCATACCATATTGGGAAAATCTATTTGCTTTATTTAAGCTAAAGTGTCACTACGTGATTTTATATTCAGGAAAAATTAGTTTAGATCTATGTCAGAAGAAAATTTTGCAGGAAACATAATAGTCAATTTAGCTAGTCTTCCAGATTTTCTAAGAACACCAATTTTAAAAAAAAGAATGATTGAATTTGATTCAAAGTCAGAATCAGAAAAAACTGAAATCATAAACAATGCATTAGAAGCAGGTCCCAGTATCCCATTTCTCAATTTTGCTAAACTGTTTAAATCTTGGCTAAAAATCATAGCAAGTATATCAGAAGAACATAGAGAAGGGATGTTTTTAGCATACATCACACAATCATTACGATCACCAGAAAAATTAATTGCATTTAATTTAGATGGGATTTTAGAAATATTTTTACAATTAGAACAAAATGAGAAAGAAACTATTTCAAATACAATTAAAAAAATTATTAAAAATCTTAATGATGAGGAAAGAAAGAAAATTCTAATTATGATACCAAATAATGCTAAAAGTCATTTAAAAATTTAGTTAGTCTGTGGTTCATCAGGTTTACGATTATCTTCATTTGAATAATCAATGATTTCCCCTTCAGCAGATAAGATACCTACAAATATTTTTTCGTGTTTTTTTAATAATTTTCTATGATCAGCCATAGACATGTCAAGTTTCATTTCATTCATTACCATTATTTGGTATTCTTTCCATTCAGCCCAACATTTGGTACATGTAGGATATTTTTCATTAACAGGTCCTAGTTTCTCAGTATCTGGAATTGAATTTTTGCATTTAGTACAGGTTAAACTCATAAAAAACAACAAGAAACAACTCCTTTTATCTTTTTTTGATGTAAAGTAATAATAATTCATGAACAGGAAAATAAAATATGAAGATAAAATGTCCAAAATGCAATAAAAATGCAGAAATGCCTTTAGATTATTCAATGGTAAAATGTGGTTCATGTGATTTGGATATGAGTTATGGAGAATATGTGAAATTTATTGCACATAATCAACCCACATATTCAGATATCCTAGGAGATTATACAGGTAGTACGGAAGGTCAGACAGCAGGTTCTTTAGATGAATGGGATTAACAACATAGTAAAATAATTCATCAGATTAAAATAATTACTTCAATAGATTACTAAACATAATTGGAATTTTTATTAGAAAATATACTTAATCTAATTGGTTTTTTGGTAGGACTTGCCATAGGAATAATGGCATATATTGGATTTAGAAATACAGGAAGTCCAACATTATTTAGATTAGCAATTGCATTTTTTTCAATAAGTTTAGGATTTTTTGTAATATGGTCAGGATATATGATAGAAGACTTTCTAATAAAATCAGGTACAATTGAAAGAGGAATTCAAACTGTAGGTATTGTAATTCAAACTGTAGGATATTTTTTCATTGCATTTTCTCATAGCATAAAATCATTTTTCCCAAAATCTAATTACTTTAGATCAGTAGGAATTTTACCATTTTTTCTAGTATCAACTGTTCAATTAGAACATATTTTCAGATCGATATCATTTATCTTACTAGTATATGGAGCAATTGAAACAATGTTATCATACAGAGATAATAAAAACAAAGGTGCAGTTTCAGTAGCAGTAGGATTAGCACTTTTAGCATTTGGAGAATTTTTGGGATGGTATTCTTTTGTATTTCCAGAATCAATGTTGTATTCAATATCAATGACCATCAAAATTGGAGGATTAATCGCATTGTTTATTCCAGTAAGTAAAATCCCACTAAAGAGGATAAAATTTGATGATGACTTGGATAAAATCTAAACTAGGCTCAAAAATAAAATAGTCAAATTCTTTTATGTTTTTAGTACATATCAAAATAGCAATTACATATCATACAGATTTAAGAATAAAAAAGTAAGAAAATGGGAGAATACAGAACACAAATGAAGATTATCGGAGACATATTATCAACGACAAGAGATGATCTTCAAGATGAAAATGGAGCAACAGTCACTTATCTAATTAGAAAAGCAAATATTTCACATTCAAGAATTTCTACAATTTTAAAAACACTCGTATCACAGGGATTGTTAGAATGCGGAGATTCTCAAGGTTCAAACAGATATAAAATTAGTCAATCAGGTAGAGAATTTCTGGAAGCATATAAATCATTTACAAAGTTTGCAGATAATTTTGGTTTAAATATTTAATTTTTAGTATCATCAGATTCTTCAAAACTGTCTTCAAAATCATCTTCAAATCCATTATCATCGTAATTAGGAGTGGAAGACATATCACATGGATCAAGTAAAACAGAGATAAAAAGATAGTTAAAGCAAATAACAATTAAAGAAAATAGAATACATATGATATTGAAAATAGATTGTGATGAAGAAGGTATTGAAAAAACATTTCAAGTAATTAAAAAAGGTGGAATCGTAGTATTTCCTACAGATACAGTCTACGGAATAGGATGTAATCCATACAATGCAAATGCAGTAGAAAAAATCTATGAGATCAAATCCAGAGAAAAAATAAAATCATTACCAGTATTAGCATACTCATTAGATACTGTAAAAAAAATAGCACACATTGATACATTCACTGAAAAAATTATAAACAAATATTGGCCAGGTCCATTAACATTAATTTTAGAATTAACAGATAAAAAATTAAAAAAATCACTAAATTTGGATAATAAAATCGCAGTAAGAATTCCAGACTCCAAATGCACTCTAAAACTATTAGAAAAATGTGGATTGTTAGTAGGAACTAGTGCAAATATTTCTGGAAGTCCACCATTCACAGATCCAAAAGAATGCCTCAAAAATATTACAAATTATGATGTTTTTCTAAACGGAGGAACAATTACAAGTAAAGGAGAATCAACAATTATTGAAATAGAAAATGAAGAAATTAAAATCATCAGAAAAGGGGTATTAAAAAAAGAGGAAATTATGATATGATGAACCTAATTATTACTTGTGCCAGACATCTTGAAGAAGACACTGAAGAGGAATTAAGAGATATTTTAGATGAATTAGGAGATTCAGAGATAGAAGTGTCAATAAGTGATATGTCAGGAATTTTAACTGCACAGACAAAATTAGATCCAATTGAAGTTGTTAAAAAAATGAAAGAAATGTTACTGGATCAACCTTGGAGCATAAGATATTGCCTCAGAATAATACCAATTCAAAAAGTGATTGAAACAAAAATAGAAGTAATAGAAATGGAAATTTCCAATATCTCAAATCAAATTCTAGATGGAGAAACATATAGAATTTTAATTGAAAAAAGAAACTCAGACATATCAAGCAAAGAAATCATTACAAAAATAGCACATGAAATAAAAAATAAAGTTTCACTAGATTTTCCAGATAAAATAATTTTAATTGAAATATTGGGTGGTGTGACAGGAATTTCAATATTAAAAGAGGCAGATATACTAAGTATTGAAAAAACAAAACGTAGTATGTCAGAATAAAATAGAAGCTTTTTCAACTAAAATATCTTCTAATGGAGTTTTTGAATAAACACTGTCAACATGTTTTTTTGAAATATTGAATTGCTTTTTGATAAATATAGAATTATTTTTTGAAAATAAATCTGAAGAAATTAAAGATAATTCATGATTCAAAGAATCAGGAAAAATTTTATTTCCAATCATAATTAAAATAAAATTAACAGAAGGTTTTATTCCAGCAGAGTCTATAGCATTAGAAATTTGTAATGTTAATGCAAAACGCATTAAAATATCAGTTTCAATTTTATTAGAAAGTAAAATATTATTTTTTTCAGCATTAATTGAAAGAGATAAAATTTTTTTAAAATGTGATGTGCTAAGTATAAAATTAGTAGATACAGCCTGAAATTTAATTTTTGGATATGTTTTTCTTAAATTATCAATAAATTTAACATCGGCAGTTTTTTGACCAATGATTTCAAAAATATAAATTTGTTTTTTTTCAATTTCAAAACTTAATTTTTTTGATGAACCACCATGAATTATAGGAATAATACTTACAATGTCGCCATTATGAACAATAGTAGATTTTCCTTCCATTGCAGAAGAATCAGAACCATTAACAGCAATTAAAATATTTTCAACATCAAAATTAGAAGTATCATCAGGTTTTCTTTTTAATAATAACTCAAGTAAATCTTGAATAGAAATATTAGATTCACTAATTTCTAATTTTTCAGAATTAAAAGACTTTTTTGCGCCACCAAGAAATTTTACAATAATCATAAGTATACATCTAATTTAGAAATGAATATTTAATTAATTATTCAGTTTTCTCATCTACAGATGGAGTTGAAGATACAATTGTTTCAACTTCTTCATTGGTAAGAGTAATTTCTTCACCAGATTCATCAATTTCTTCAGAGTCTGTAATTTCTAATGTAGATTCTTGCTCTTCAACATTAGAATAATCCATACCGCTACGATCATGTTTAATTTTATCTTCGCGAATTTGTTTTTTGATAAATCTTGTAATATAACCAGCAACCTTGTTTTTTAGACCTTTAGAGCGGACAATAGCAATTTCATTTAATGCCTTTTTATTTTCAACAAAATCTTCACCGAATTTAGATTTGTGTGCATCTAATACTTCAAAAGAAATACGTTTTATCCTATCCACGCATGAATTAACGAAGGGGGTATTTTATACTTATATTCCAAGAAAACGTTTTGTGTTAGATTCTAACAAAAATGCCATTTCATCAAATGTTTTTTCAAGAATTTTTGAGGCACAAAATACAACACTGGGAATGAAACTAATCTGTCCAGATTTCATTTCAAAACATCTAGAAAATCTAACAGGTCCATCAGTTTCAACAAGAAGTTTTGAGGGATTAGTTTTAGATAACAAAGTTTGTTTGTCATTGGCATAAATCGTTACAGGCCCAAAGGATACAAAGAAATCCAGATCCATGGCTTTTTGAAGTTGTTTTTTACTACCGTCAAACCAGTGCAATAAAGCATTTTTGCTATTATAGGAAGTCATAATTTCAAAAACATCATCGAGACTTTTTCGTGAATGAATAGATACCGGTTTATGTAATTTTTCTGCAGATGAAAGTAATGATTCAAAAACTTGGACTTGTCTTTTAGTGTCATCTTTATTTTTTACATATGTAGGATCTAATCCAATTTCGCCTATTCCAGAAATATTATTTTGGTTTAATTCTATTAAATTAGTGATTTTTATAAGATCATCATTTGCAAATTCAGGATGAATTCCAATGAAAGGTAAAACAAGATCACTTTGTTTTGATAAAGATAGAGTTTCTAAAGAATTTTTGAGATTAGTTGAAACACAACATGCTTTAATTTTAAGAAATTCCATTTGTTTTAAAATTAAATTAATTTCAGGAAGATATGTAGGATCAGAGAGATGTATATGAGAATCAAAAAGCCAAGTCATTTTCTAATTAATTCTGAATATAGTCTGTATAAATCGATTCCTTAGTGATATTTTTTCACTCGTTAAGTTTTTTCACAAAAAAATAAATTAAAAATTATGAAATCATCAGAATTAGGATTATCTGCAATGTATAGAATTTTAAAAAAAGCAGGAGCAAATAGAGTCAGTGATGAATCAGCAGATGAATTAAGAAGAACTATAGAAGAAATTGCAGAAAATATTGCAAAAAGTGCAGTAGACTTAGTTTCACAAACAAAGCCAAAACGAGTAACCGTAACGGGTGAAGATATAAGAAATTCATGGTTACAAAAAGAAAAAGAATCCAACATGGATCGTTTTAAAGTAATTTAAAAAAATTCAATCTAAAGAGTTTAATTGTTCATTTCATGTTTTCCAAAATGGTACTCTGGCAGAACGGTTATGCGTGAGCCTGCAAAGCTTATACAAGGGGGTTCGACTCCCTCGGGTACCTTTATTCAACAATAACTTGAGCTTTCATCCAAGGATGAAGTGTACAAAAATAATCAAAAGTCCCATATTCATCAAAAGATAATGTGTAGGACTGATACGGATCTAAATAATCACCAGTATCTGCAGTACTATCAAAAAGTCCAGTTGGTTCACCATAAAATCCAGAAGTGACAGTATGAAAAGATGAATCCTCATTAATCCAAGTTACAGAGTTTCCTTTTTGAACAACAAAAGTGGATGGAATGTAACAAATATTTTCAATATCACAGCCAGGGCGTGAAACTTTGATAGGTATTATTATATCAGATTTGATTATTTCCTCAATGTCAGCATTCGTGTCTTCAACATTTGTTTCTTCAAAATTATAATCAGATAGAGATAAACCAATTATTGAAACAGATATTCCTAAAATTATTGCTAAAGTAATTATTTTTTTGATCAATTTATTTCACAGTCATCAGAGAGGTATTACACAATTACCTAATCTTCTAAATATATAATGCATTACAAAAATTAATGTCACAAAATTCAAGCGGCTTATTAGAATACATACCAGGTTCACAAAAGTTACTAGTAGAAAAAAATTCTAGTCCACCGCTGGAAGGATTTGCAGAAAATATCAGAGACAATATTCACGAGTATGCAGAGGATTCAAAAAATGAAGTTGAAAAAGGAAAAAAATTTCTTCAATGGATTCTAACAAGAGTTTTTGAGGCTACAGAAGATGATGCAGCAGATGCAATTGTAGATGGAGCAAATGATCTAGGAATAGATGCCTATCTGCCAGTAGATTTTTCAGATAACACAGTTAGATTATTTCAATCAAAATATGGTACATCACATTCACTAGAAGCAATTGCTAAATTCAAAGAAGATGCAAAAAGATTACTTTCAAAAGATGTAACAAAAATGAGACCAGAATTAGCTCAACTAGTTACAAAAATTAAAGAAAAAAATCTAAAAATAAAATGTTGTTATGTTACGGATCAAAAAGTAGAGTATCAAGATGAATTAGTAGAGATCATAGATGAAGAAAAAATAATTCAAAATTTATGGGATAGAATCAAAAAACCAGCTGCAGGAAAAAAATCATCTATTAAATTAGAAAGAATGCTAAGACATGAAAATACCATACTAGGTATTTTAAAACTACGAGAATTAACAGAATTTGTAAGTAAAAACAAAGAGTATGTTTTTGAATCAAATATCAGACAATGGATGCAATTTAAAACTACAGTGAATAAGGGGTTACGAGAAACATTACAAACAAATCCAGGAAAATTCTTTTTTTATAATAATGGTATTACAATAGTTGTTAGTGATTTTACAGAGTTAGGAGAAAACATGATTGAACTTTTTGCACCACAGATTGTCAATGGTGCACAAACATCAAACTCAATTTTAGATCATTCAAAAAGAACAAAAAATATGGATGGTTCAATGACAGTTACAATAATTAAAGCAGATGATGAGCAAGAACAAAATAACATTACAAAATATCGAAATTCTCAAAATTCAGTAAGAGGAAAAGATTTAGTATCATTAATGGATTTTCATAAATCAATTAAATCACAATTAAAAAACTGCGGATATTTTTATGAAATTCAAGCAGGTTCATTTGATACAAAATCAAAATCAAAACAATCAGAATACGGAGGAGATACAGCGTATAACAATTATCTTCCAGATAATCATAAAAAAGTGATTGTTGCTAAAGATGCAATCCAATCACTAGTAGCTGGAATTGAACAAAGGCCAACAGAAGCATATAGTTCACCATCACAATTTCTTCCAAGAGGTAGCAAATATGATCATATTTTTAATGATAATCTTAAAGATGATTACAGAATCATACTATACCCATATCTTGTAAAAGAATTTGCAAAAAAATCACTAAAGTATGGAAAGCAAGGAGGGCATAAAACAAAAAGATACGCAACATTATTTTTTGTGGCAGTTTATTTCAGAATATTACATAAAAAAATTTTAGAATCAAAAGGAGATTTTAAATTAGATATTAGAAAATTAGAACCAATTTTTCATAGCTTTAAACTTAACACCAGAATTTTAAAAATTACAGATGTAATTGTGACTAAATTTTTAGATGATACTGTAGTTGATGACGAGATTGAATTGGCAAATACAAAACATAATTTTTTCTCTCAGCATGTTTGGAATGATTCAATGCTTCGAGTAATAGATAAGAAAATTAGGCAGGAGGATGAAGAGATTATGGAGTTAAAAAAGATAGCAAATAGTTTATTTTAATTTGAAAGGCAGTAGCCTAACCAAGTAAAAATCTTGCAGGAGGTTTACATTGGTTAAACTATCTACCTAATTTTATCAGAATTATGTATTATTTAAGATAATTTTCATTAATCCAGTTGTTTTTTATATTGATAAAAAATAGAAAAAATACTTTGGGTTTAAAAGAAAAATGTTCAATTTGTAACGGAAAAATTGAATTACGGTATAAACCAATGAAAGAATGGAATATTGAAGGAACATTGTGTGGAACATGTTATTCAAAAAAAGTCCATACGCATTATCCAGGTGAACACACCAGAGTAAATTTACATTTAGATTAACTATTTTAGTTTTGAATATTTATTTACATTGAAACAATTCCATGAAAGAGCATCATCCTTAACATTTTTTTCTTCTAAAAATTTAATATCAGTGATTGTTTTTTTTCTTTTTAAAAGGTTCACTTGAAAACTAGAAAATTCTTTACAACTACAATCATTGAATAAACAAACATCAGCATCACCTTCATCATGATCTTGAGACTCATGACCACAAGTGCATAAAGCATCTTTTTTTACATCACTAAGAGACTTTTTTGCATATACACCCAATCTAAGATACGCCTCACCTCCATGACCTTTTTTAAATCTCTCATAGTGTTCAGATTTTGGCAATATTTTAAAAAAAGCTAAATTAGTATCAGGTTTTTGAGAATCAGAACCCATGATGAACCAGTAATGATCATCCATCTCTACAAATCGAATTTTAATTGATGAATCCAACCACCAATGAATAGAATCATGCCAAAGAGAAGCAGATTGTTTTCTATCAGTAATTAATGGAACAACATTCATTCTAAGATCATAGTATCGATACGCAACACCTACAAAATCATCAAACCACGGAATTGGGGATTGAGAAGACACTGTAACAAAATATAGTTAAATCTTATTTATCTGATCCAAATTTATCAGAATACGCTTATATCTCAGTTTGAACATACAGACCACATGGTAGTTTATAGAACTAGTATGCAAATTGTTGCAGATCTATTGACGGTTACCCAATTATCAGGTCAAGAAGGTATCAAAACAACATCACTTCTAACAAAAGCAAATTTATCACATTCAAGATTATCTAAATTTTTAAATAATTTAACAGGTGCAGGTCTGATAAACAAAATTGAATATGATGGAAAAAATACTTTTGTCATTACTTCTAAAGGAAGACAATACTTGGAATCATATGTTAATTTTTCAAGTATTGCAGAATCATTTGGATTAGAACTTTAAAATTTATTTTTTAGATCTTTTTCTGTTTGCATTAAGTTCTCGTCTTTCTTTTTTATCCTTATACCCACCATAGAAAAGAATCAAAATCATACCAGCTATAGAACCATAAAATAGTACAAGAAGTGGAGGGTCACGAAATTCTCCAGTCGTTGGAGAAACAAAAGCAATAGGAATTCCCACAACCATAAAAATTAACAAAACTGTAAGATACTTATCCACACATTACTTGTTTTACAAAACCATATATCTTTTTGATTTTAGAGAAGAAAGTAGAAAACTATGTCAAAAATGTTAGAAATAATAGGATTAGTACTTGTGGCAATTATGAGTTTAGGTTTTGTTGGTGCACTTCAATCAATTGGAATTCCAATAGGTGCACAGAATCCATATTTTTGGGGATGTGCAGGTGTAACTCTAATGATAATCGTATATAGAAAAAGAAAAAGAAAGCAAACAGAACAAGAATAAAAATAATTCAATAAAAAATTATGAAGTATTGATCAACCAACAGATCTATTAAGGACAATAAAAAAGTAGAAGGATCATGACAGAACAAACAAAACAATGGTGGGCAGGTTTAGGTAAAGAGTTAGAAATAGATATTGAAACATTGGATGAATAAAACTACAAAAAATTTCTGAATAATTTAAAAAATATAAAATAAAAGCCTTGAACGGGATCTGAACCCGCGACCTACTGATTACGAATCAGGTGCTCTACCGGGCTGAGCTACCAAGGCACGTTTGAACAAATCCATCAGAGTTAATAAAAAGCCTTACAGAATTTGTGTAATTGAAAAAGACAATTTCAGGAATTAGAGGAATATTTGGAAAAGATCTTAATCTAAAAGAAGTAATAGAATTTTCTAACAATTTTTCATCATTAATTAAATCACAAAAATGTGTAATTGGAAGAGATACAAGACCCTCAGGAATAATGATACAAGAGACAATCAGTGCAATCCTAATGAAAAATGGAATAGATGTTTTTGATTTAGGAATGGCACCAACTCCAGTGATATTTAGAGAAGCAAGAAAATATGGTGCAGGAATTGTAGTTTCATCATCGCATAATCCAATAGAATGGAATGGAATGAAATTTATTTTAGATGGAAGAGGTATTAATGAAAAAGAACTTCCTCAAATAATAAATCATCAAGAAATTTTGAAATCAAAAATAGGTAAAATTAAAAAAATAAAATCAACATACATAGAAGATGCAAGAAAAATTATAGGTAATATAGAAAACGCCCCTAAAATTGTAATCGACAACGGAGGAGGAGCTGCAAAAGATTTTGCATTAAGTTTGTTAAAAAATATTGGGTGCGATGTAGAAATCATAAATCAAGAACTATTAGGTTGTTCAAGAGGCCCGGATCCTACATCAGATGAATTAATGGAATTAATCAAGACATCAAATAGTAAAGAAATTGGATTTGCATTTGATCTAGATGGAGATCGTTTAGTGGTTGTAAGAAAAGGAAAAAAACTGAGTCCAGATATAACATTAGGTTTAGGAATTGCAAAATCATTAGAATTAGGATACAAAAAATTTGTCCTAAGTATAGATACAAGTGTATCAATTGAAAAATTCATCAAAGAAAAAGGAGGAACTAGTGTAAGATCAAAAGTAGGGGAAGCAAACGTAATAGAAGAAATGCTTAAAAATAATTCCCAAGCTGGTGGGGAGGGGAGTAGTGGAGGATTTATTTTACCAGAATTTAATTATTGTAGAGAAGGTATTCTCACAAGTGGTTTAATCGCATCAATGTTAGAAAATAAAATATTTCTAGAAATTTTAAACTATATGGGAAGTTATTTTCAAATTAGAGAAAAAATTGAAATGGATTCAAATTATCACGACAAAATCATTGAACATGTAAAAAATAATTTAACAAAAAAATATTCAAAAATAATTACATTAGATGGAATTAAAGCAATCATAGACGAAAACACATGGATTTTAATTAGAAAATCAAATACAGAAGACATCATAAGAATTTCAGCAGAATCAAATAATGAAGAGAAATGTAAAATAATAATTAATAACATAAAACAAATGGTAAAAGAAAGATATGACAAAATTAAATGAAGATAAAATAATTAAAATTTTTCAAACAAAATTAGGAAATAAAAAATTTATTTCAGAAGATGTAGAGACATTTACCTTAGGAAAAACTAAGATTATTGCAAAAATAGATACAATGGTAGAAAGTACAGACATTCCAAAAAAAATGAAATTATCAGACGCTGCAAGAAAAAGTGTAATTGCATGTGTGAGTGATTTTGCTGCAAAAGGAGTAAAACCAGAATATGGAATTATTTCAATAAATTTACCAAAAACAATTTCACGTGTAAAAATTGATAATATTGCAAATGGATTTAAAAAAGCATGTAAGGAATATGGAATTTCAATAATTGGAGGAGATACAAATTCAGGTAAAGAAATTGTCTTCAATGTATGTATTTTTGGAAATTCAAATAACATAGTTACTAGAAAAGGATCAAACAAAGGAGATTTGATATTTGTAACAGGTCCGTTTGGATATACATCAATAGGGCTAAGCATATTGATAAATAATAAAAAAGAAAAAAATAACTTTGTTGAAAAATCTATCAAATCAGTGATAAATCCAAATCCGAAACTTAATTTTGGATTAAAAAATAAAAAATATTTTTCATCATCAATGGATTCCAGTGATGGGTTATCAACTACATTAAATGAAATGGCAAAACAAAGTGGAAAAAAATTTATTGTTAGTAACATACCTTCAAACAAAGATTTAGAAAATTATGTAAAGAAGAAAAATCTTAATCTAAATTCAATAATATTTAACGGAGGTGAAGAATATGAATTTGTATTTACAATACCTGTCAAATATAGAAAAAATATAATTAGAAATGCAAAATTATTGAAAACTCCAATTATAGAAATTGGCTATGTTGCACCAGGTAAAGGTGTTTTTTTAGAAGATGTTAATAAAAATATTATTGTGAAAGATTTAGGTTGGAAACATTTTAAATAATTATTCCCCATAAGACAAATTTCTTTCAACATTATTTATAATATTAAAAATAGATTCAGCAGGTAAAATAGAAACACATTCTTTCATCCATAAATCATCAATGTACAATAATCGCTTCATATCATTGTCAAGAAGTTCATCAGGATTAGAAGTAGGGTAAAGTGTATGTATTTTGTATCCCTCATTAGCAATATCTTGACATTTTTTTTCTACTGGAGATAAAATTGCATTATTGATCGGAGTAAAAGATTGAATCAATACAGAACCCAATAATGCAGCAGCAACAGCAACTATAATTGCCAATAAAATAATCGAAGCCATCAAAATTATTTAGTGAATTGAAGTATATCAATAATGAAGAATTTTAACCCAAGTGACCAAATTAAAATAATTTTAAAAAATCAATGTTTTTTAAGCCCTTTAAGATGTGATATGCATTGTCAGAGATTGAAGCCCAAGTTGAAGCACCAGTAGTAGAAACTGAGGCAGTAGTAGAAGATCAAGAAACTGAGGCAGTAGTAGAGACAAAAAATCAACCAGAAACCAAAAAAGAAGGCCCAGAAAAATGGGGAATTGCACATATTTTTAGTACTTTCAATAATACAATTATTCACATGACAGATCTTACAGGTGCTGAAACAGTTTCTATCAGTTCTGGTGGAATTCATGTTACTGCAGATAGATACGAATCATCACCATTCGCTGCAATGAAAGCTGCAAATGCAGTGGTAGAAGCTACAAGAACAAAAGGATTTACAGGATTTCACATTAGAGTTCGTGCAGTTGGAGGAGTTGGTTCAAGAGTTCCAGGCCCAGGTGCACAAGCAGCTATCAGAGCATTAGCAAGAGGCGGATTTAAAATTGGAAGAATTGATGATGTAACACCAATACCTCATGACACCACTAGAAAGAAAGGTGGAAAAAGAGGAAGAAGAGTCTAGTTAACTGGATTTATTTTTACATTACAACCTCTAGAAAGAAAGTAATCACCCATAAATTTCGCAAATGTTTGTGATTCATCATTTAATTGATATTTTAGAAGAGTATCTGAAAATTTTTCAGAAATACTAATTTGTAAATTAGATTTGAATTCTAATTTAAAAAATGTCCAACCAAATTTTGAAGAGGGTTCACTAAGAGTATAACTAGCGTGACAACCTACAAGAGTTTCCATATGAGAAAGGTGTTTTTTAATGCATAGTAAATCATCTAGATAATTTTTTGTTCCGATTTCTAAAACAACATTCATTCTACATCAGTATGATTATCAGATTTATTACTAAGCTTATCAGTTAAAGATACAAATTTTCCATCTTGCTGAATATTTATTTTTGTAGCCATTCTGATGCTTAATCCAATTGAACGAAATAATGTTAATAACTTTCCACCGTCAAGAATTTCAGAAATTTCACCAGTTTTAATTAATTCACATAACTTTTCAATTACAACCTTAGCTTCATTAGGAAATTGGGATTCAGCATTAGTTAAAACTTCTAATCCTCTAAATCCTAATTGTTTAACTACTAAATCTCTAGGACTAAGGATTTTTTCTTTTGGAGATTCAGAAGTAGGTTCAACAGATGCCATAGTTTCTCGTGAAGAAATATTTTTTTGCATTTCAGCTAGACGTTTGGCTTGTAACCTTTGAAGTTCAGAATCATCTTCGCTCAACCTTTAATCACACCTATTGGTATTAATTTTGCAACTTTAGTGGCAATTCCTAAATTATGTGAAACATTAACTACTGCGTCAACATCTTTGTAAGCCTCAGGTGTTTCTTCTACAACGCCATCTCGAGTTAATGCTTTGATAAATATCCCTTTATCATTGAGGGATTTTTTTACATAATCTTCAGTATAATTTCTTCTAGCCTGTGATCTAGACATAGTTCGTCCAGCACCATGAGCAGTGGAACCAAAACTCAAATCCATAGAATTAGGTTTTCCAAGTAAAATCCAACTTGAAGTTCCCATAGAACCAGGAACTAAAACAGGTTGACCTAAATCTCTGTATTTAGATGGAATTTCATCACGATTTGATGGAAATGCTCTAGTTGCACCTTTTCTATGAACAACTAATTTTCGTTCTTTACCATCAACCTTATGTTTCTCTACCTTTGCGATATTATGTGCAACATCATAAACTAATTTCATATCAAGATCAGATTCTGTTTGATTAAATACACGTTCAAAAGATTTTCGAGTCCAATGAGTAATCATTTGTCTATTACTCCATGCAAAATTTAATGCGGCAAACATTGCTTTTCTATAAGATTCACCCTCTTCAGAATTATTTGGAACACATGCAAGTTCTCTATCAGGTAAATGGATGTTATATTTTTCCATGGCCTGTTCTGCAACTCGAAGATAATCACTACAAACTTGATGACCAAATCCTCTAGACCCACAATGAATTAAAACTGTAATTGTTCCTTCTTTAATTCCCATTCTATTTGCAGCTTCTTCATCATGTATTTCTGCAACTTTTTGAATTTCAAGAAAATGATTTCCAGAACCAAGACTTCCAAGTTGAGGCGCTCCTCTTTTTCTTGCTTTATCAGAAACTTTATTTGGATCAGCTCCAGGTATTTTACCATTCTCTTCACAAACATCAGAATCATTTGATGAACCATATCCATGATCAATTGCCCAATTAACACCGTTTACTAAAACTTCATCAAGCTCTGAATTAGTAAGTCTAACTGCACCTTTAGAACCAACGCCAGAAGGAATAGAACTAAACAAATCATTAACTAAATCTTTTAATTTTGAACGAACTGTTTGTTCAGTTAAATTTGAACGAAGTAATCTCACCCCACAATTAATATCATAACCAACGCCACCAGGACTAATCATTCCCTCTTCAGCATCCATAGCTGCAACTCCACCTACAGGAAAACCATATCCTTCGTGACCATCAGGCAAAACAACACTATGACTAACAATACCAGGAATAGACGCAACATTTCGAGCCTGCATGATAGTTCTATCAGACAACATTTTTTGTAATAATGGCTCATCAGCATAAATTCTCACAGGGACATTCATTCCAGTATTTGGATCAGCATCAATTTGATATTGATTTTCTCCAATTTTTTTTGGAATGTTTGATGTCATAAGTATCGGTAAAATTTTCTTTCAATCCAATTTAAATCATCATAAGTATTCTAAGAATAATTTTAAATCAACAAGAATTTAATGAAAAATATGTTAGATAAAGCAACAATTACAGAAAAAGCAAACCAGTTACTTGCAGAATTAAGAGCAAATCCAGATGGGATAATTGATAAAAAAAATTCAACCAAGGTTATTTGAAATCACTGGAATGGGTATTATCAGATACAGGAATAAAACAAAAATAACTTAAAAATTTTAATCAAAAAATACTCAGTAATAGAGATTAATCGTACAATGATCGCAAAAATAGATAGAAAAACAAGTAGATTTATTTTCTAATATACAGATACCAAAATGTTGGCAATTTTACCTATTGATAATGGCCGTTATGGTACTAAAGAAATGATGGAAATATTTGGTGAACAAAAGAAAATAGACTATCAGTTAGAAATAGAAGGAGCTGCTGCCATTGCCCAAAGTGAAATAGGAATTATTTCAAAAAGTATAGGTAAAGAAATTCACAGAGCTGCAATGTCAGGAAAAATCACTGTAAAAAGAATCAAACAATTAGAAGCAAAAAGTGATCACGATACAGCTGCATTAGTAGAATCACTTAGTGAAAAATGTTCCAAAAGCGCAAGACCTTGGATCCATTATGGTCTTACAAGTAATGATTTAGTAGATACAAGTAATTCCATGCAAATGAGAGACGTATTACAAATCATTGAACCTAAAGTTGCAAAAATGGCATTAATTCTTGCAAAAAAATCTAAAAAATATGCAAAGATACCAGCAGTAGGTAGAACTCACGGACAACATGCAAGCATTATTTCATTTGGGTTAAAATTTGCAAACTGGGCTGCAGAAATGGCAAAACATGTAGAACGAATTGAAGAAATAAAGAAAAGAATTTTGATTTGTAAAACATTAGGAGTTGTTGGAACGGGCTCCTTAATGGGTGCAGAGGCATTAGAAGTACAAAAAAGAGCTGCAAAGAGATTAAAATTATTTCCAGCAGAAGTTACAACACAAGTTGTTCCTAGAGAAAGATATGCAGAATATGTATTTGAATTAGCATTAATTGGTACAACGTTAGAAAAAATTGCAATAGAAATTAGAAATTTACAAAGAACTGAAATTGGTGAAGTTGCAGAACAATTCAAAAAAGGTCAAATGGGAAGTAGTGCAGTTCCTGTAAAAAGAAATCCAATAAAGAGTGAACGAGTATCATCATTATCTAAATTAGTAAGAAGTCAAGTTGCAGTTGCATTTGAAAACATTCCATTATGGCATGAAAGAGATCTTTCAAATTCAGCTAATGAAAGATTTGTAATTCCAACAGTTTCAATTTTAGTTGATGAAATGTTAGAAACAATGACTAAAATTATATCAAATTTGATAGTAAATGAAAAAAGAATTGTAGATAATCTATACATTACAAAAGGACAAATATTTGCAGAATTTGTGTTAGAGGCACTCATCAAAAAAGGCATTCCAAGATTTGTAGCCTATAGAGACGTACAAAGAGTCGCATTTGAAGCAAATGATAAGGGAATATTCTACAAAGATGCAATTAAAAAAGATAAAGCATTCTCTTCAAAATTAACAAATAATGAAATAGATTCAATTTTCTCGCCAGAGAAACATCTTGGAGCATCACCTAAAATCATCAGTAATGTTGAAAAATCAGTTCAGAAAACAATAAAAAAATTTATCTAATTTTTACTAAAGATTTATGAATTTTAGAACCATACTGTAATGCTTTTTTTCTTTTAGTGCAAGAAAGTTCTGGAACACCTACATCACTAGCTAATTTACGTATGATATGTTTACGAAACAGATCATCAGAACTATGAATTTTTTCAGAAATAGGAACAGTTTTGGCATATTCTATGAATTGTGCAGAAAGTAAAGGTTGTAGAATTTTTACATTAAATTCCGAAGCAACCACATTTACAGCCTTCATCATTTTTAATTCATTATCTAATTTCAATTCCATAACTTCATTAATTTTTATTTCACCACCAGAAAAAGCTTCACGATATGCATTATATCCACAAAATAATTCATCAATACCGTTACCAGTAATCACAGTGTCAAGATTCAAACTTTTTGCGAGTTTAGATACATAATGAAAAGCAATACAGTTTTCATTCCAAGATAAATTATCAGTATCAATCACATTGCGAATATTGGAAGTGATTGTAGGAAATGTTTCACTATCAATTTCTAAAATATGATGAGAGTATTTTAGAAATTCATTAACTTCTTTAGAAAATAAAATATCATGAGATTCAGGAAATCCAATAGTAAGTAAAACAACATCAAATCCCATATCTGAACAAATTTTTGAAACTAATGTACTGTCAACACCACCAGAAAAAGCAACACCTATTTTCTTTTTTGGTACTATCTCAGAGATAGAATTTTTAATATTTTTTAATAATGTTTCACTCAGGAAATCCATATCACTCACATTAAAGAATAGAATTATTTTTACATATATTTCCATAAACTATGTCTAATAGAGAGAAAATAGTCATAAACACAATAATAACGAAATGTTTCACTGGAAAATAAAATGGAACCAAAAGATATTTTTAAAAAAAGAAATTTTTCAAAAGTTAATTTTGATTATGAAGAATTAATTGGAAGAAATTTATCAAACACAAATTTGAGTGGAGTTAATCTTAAAAATAGAGATATTCATAATGCAAATTTGAGCGGGGCAGATTTAACTGGAGCAGATTTAAGTGATACAATATTATTTAATGTAAAATTAAGAGGTGCTGATTTACAAAATGTAAATCTTTCAAATGCAAAACTTTGGGATACTGACTTGTATGGGGCGGATCTTACAAATGCAAACATTAGTGGAGCAGATTTATTTTATGCGGATTTAAGAAATACAGAAATAAAAAATGTGGATTTAAGTGGAGTAAATTTAAGGCATACAAATTTTGAAGGTGCAACTTTTGCATCCATAGATTTTACAAATGCAAATTATGATTTAGATACAATAAATACAATTTCGAAAGACATAAAATTAATTTTAGAAATGCAAGGAAAACTATGGTAAAATCATTAGTAAATTAAGAAAATAAGTAATTCATCAATCTTTTAATCTAACAATAACAACAACACAATATGATGAGATTATCAGAATTAGAAATAGAAGAAGAATTGAAAAAATTATCAGAATGGAGTGTAAAAAATGATAAACTACATAAAGAATTTAAATTTGATAATTTCAATCAAGCATTTGGTTTTATGACTAGAGCAGCTATGGAGATTGAAAAAATGAATCATCATCCAGAATGGTTTAATGTGTACAACAGAATTACAGTAGAATTAACAACACATGATGTAGGAGGGATTACAAAAAATGATGTCAACCTTGCTAGAATTTTAAATTCATTAATTTAGTATAAAAAAATTATATTCAGTCAGATTATTACAGAATTTATATTGTATCCACAATCAAAAAATGTAACATGACTACAAGCCCTACAATTTTAGATTCAGATTTTAAGTATATAGACAAAAAAGGAAATTTACTAAAAACTAGAACAGAATTAACAGTAGCTCAAATGCTCACATTTTTAGAAAATGATTATGAATACAATCATGAAATTACACTAAAAAATGGAACTAAAGTAAAAATTGATTTTAAAACTGAAAAAGGGTTAATCGAAGTAATTGACAATGATAAAGATATTGAAAAATATAAACAAGTTAAAGAAGATTTTCCTGAAAAAAAAGTTATGGCAATTGGGCATGCAAAATATGTTGCACAGATTAAAGAATTACAAGACATAGTATTTTATGATAAAACACCGCAAACAGGATCTATATTTTTAGAGGATGCATCATTTTCATTTGATTATGCACACATACTTCCACTAGTTGAAAAATGTTCAATTCTGCACGGACATACATCATCAGTTATGGTAGAATTGGTGGGTCAAATGAAAGATAATTTACTTGTTGATTTTGGAATAGCAAAAAAAATTATTAAAGAAGTCGTTAATGAATTTGATCATAAATTTTTCATCAATAGAAAATATCTAAAGAAAGAGGATGATTCTCATTATCAAATTAATTTTGATGGACCAAAAGGAATGTTTGATTTACAAGTTCCAAAAGATACAACATATCTTTTAGAAGGAGAAGCTACAGTTGAAAATTTATCAAGTGAAATTATAAAATTATTAGTTCCAAAAATGCCAGCAAATGTAGAAGCAGTAGGAGTTTACATTTATGAAGGATACAACAAAGGATCTCACATAATTTCCAACATTGAAAGATAAAAAAAAATGGAACCAAAAATATCAGAGAAAGCATGGAATCCAGAATTAGAAAAAAATATTCTAAAACAATGGGAAGAGGATAAAATTTATGATTTTATACCTAAAGAAAATAACTTTACAATAGACACACCGCCACCATATCCATCAGGTAGACCATGGCACATAGGTGCAGCAGCACATTATTCACAAATAGATATGATTGCACGTACTGCAAGAATGGCTGGAAAAAATGTATATTTTCCAATTGGTATAGACAGAAACGGATTACCAGTAGAGCTGTATACAGAAAAAAAGCACAAAATTAGAATGAGAGAAACAGATAGGAATGAATTTCTAGGTCTATGTAAAAATGCTTTAGATGATTTAGAAGCAGAAATGATTCTAATTATGAAAAATTTAGGAATTAGTGGCGATTTTGCAAATTACTATAGAACAGATTCTGAAGAATATAGAACACTAACACAATCAACATTCATTGACTTGTGGAAAAAAGGTCAAGTGTATCTTGCAAATAGACCCAACAATTACGATTGGATTTCAGGAACTACCATTGCAGATGCAGAAATAATCCATGAAGACATACAAACCAAATTAGTTTACATGAAATTTAAAATAAAAGATACAGATCAGGAAATAATTATTGCAAGTACAAGGCCAGAGTTACTTTGCGCATGTAGAACAATTATTGTAAATCCAGAAGATGAGAGATACTCAAAATATATCGGCAAAAAAATAATTGTTCCAATTACCAATGCAGAAGTAGAATTAACAACTCATAATTCAGCTAAACAAGAATTTGGATCAGGGGCAGTAATGGTATGTAGTTATGGTGATCAAAACGATGTTGCATTATTTAGAGAGTTACAATTAGAAGAAATAATTGCAATTGGACTAGATGGAAGAATGACAGAAGTTGCAGGCGAATATGCAGGCTTGAAACCAAAACAAGCAAGAACAAAAATTATAGAAGATTTAGAGACCAGAGGATTTGTTGAAAAAATTGAAGACATTATTCATAGAACTCCAATTTCAGAAAGAAGTAAAGCTCCAATTGAAATAATACCAATGGAAGAATATTATCTTAAACAAAAAGAAAAAGTGGAAAAAATGAAAAAAATAGGAGAAGAAATAACATTTCATCCTACAATGCATAAGCAGATTTTGATGAATTGGTTAGAATCAATTAATATTGATTGGCCAATTTCAAGAAGAAGATTTTACGGTACTGAAATTCCAATTTGGTATTGTAAAAAGTGTTCAGAGCCACATGTTCCAGAACCAGGAAAATATTACAGGCCTTGGAATCAAAAATGTCCAATAGCAAATTGTACAAAATGTAAATCTACAGAGTTTATCGGTGAAGAAAGAACATTTGACACATGGATGGATTCCAGCGTATCACCACTTTTCATTAGTAAATTTGGAAAAGATGAGGAATTTTTCAAAAAAGTTTATCCAGCATCAATTAGACCACAAGCAAAAGACATTGTGAGAACATGGCTATACTACACGTTATTGAGATGTGAAGAATTAACAGGAGAAAAACCATGGTCTGAAGCTTGGGTAATGGGGTACGGTTTAGATGAAAAAGGAATGAAAATGAGTAAAAGTAAAGGAAATGCAATAGATCCATTACCAGTAATTGAAAAATTAGGTGCAGACACTTTTAGATTTTGGAGTGCAAGTGAGATTAATCACGGATATGACTTTAGATGTAATGAACAAAAAATTGAATCAACTAGAAAATTTTTAAGTAAATTATGGAATGTGTCCAGATTTTTGTCTAGTTTTCCAGTAATTGATTCAGGAGTTACAAATCCTTCAGATAAATGGATTTTATCTGAATTAGATAAGGTAGTAAAAGAATGTAAGAAAGGTTATGAAGAATATAATTTCTTTATTCCTGCAATTGCAATTAGAGAATTTACCTGGAATGTATTTGCAGCACACTATATTGAAATGGTCAAAACTAGAGCATATGGAATTAATTTTTCAGATGAAGAAAGAGATGGTGCAATATTTACACTTCATAAAACATTGGCAACAATTTTAAAATTATTAGCTCCAATTACACCCTTCATTACAGAACATCTTTGGAAAATATTGTATTCAAATGAAAGTATACATAAAGAAAAACAAGTTGATGTTGAAAATATAGAAGAACAAACAGAAATTACTAAACAAATAGCTGAATTCAATTCCAAAGTTTGGAATGAAAAAAAATCTCAAAATTTATCATTAAAAGATTCAATTAAAATTGAAATTCCACAAATACTAAAACCATTTGAAAAAGATTTAAAATCAATGCATAATTTAGTAGATTAAATTATTATTGTAGATTAAATTGGCACTAGAAATATATGATATTAATATTGAAATAGAAGAAAAAGATTTTTTCATTATTGAGTAAACAATACAAAAGTTTCATAGAAGAATTAAAAATTCAATGTCCAGAGTTACCAAAAGACAATCTAAAGGATGTTACAACTAATTCAGGATTATCCACATTAGAGGACTTTACCAAGGCTGAATTTGTTAATTTCGAGGCAAAGAGAGAGGATCTATATAGATTAAGTATGGATATTGAAGCATATGCAGTAAAAAATTATGTACCATTGCTAGCTACATTTGAAACTGAAAAATTATACAAATACGTACAAAAAAGGTATACAAATATTTTGAAAAAAATTCCCCATGCATGGGTAATTGGAGGTTTTGATGATCCATTTTTAATTCCACCAGATTCAGTTCCAAGTACAGCAGAGATTCTAAGTTGTATAGATACAAATATTGAAAAAATGTGGATAGTAGTCACAAAAGGACCAAATGGTCCATTTGGTTTAGTTGTAGAAGATTTAGGTGATGATAAATTTAGAGGTTTTTTCTCAATGGATTCAAAAATAATTGAAAAAGTTATAAAAATTATCAACGATATAATGCGAATTGAAATTAATTTTTCTAAATAATTATTATAGATAAAAAA
>ERZ890510.285-NODE-285-length-42271-cov-8.443505_pt1 | contig 42271 bp, 40 predicted proteins | sample MGYA00521265_ERZ890510 | MGnify/ENA primary metagenome ERZ890510 (study PRJEB32303, sample SAMEA104408624) | aquatic metagenome | biome: Brackish water; feature: Chemocline; material: water | place: Baltic Sea | collected 2014-10-26T21:54:00 | depth 110 m ... | reverse complement strand
CAGGCAGCGATTCCACTTATCCCACTGTGCAGATTTCCGGGACCACCTCTGACCACCTCGAAATATGCCATAAGTGCCACTTGGGAGATGGTGCTGTAATGACAGGCCATTTTGAAGCTTGATCATCGTAAAGTCCGGTGACGATCTCAATAAACAGCGCGTTTGCGCGCGTCAATCTGCGAAGGGCGATGGCGGATGCAGAGGTGTTCATTGGAGTACCTCAACTTTACTAGAGTTGAGGGTTTGCTATCGCCCGAATATTTGCACACACGTGGGTAAAGTGTGAAAAATGACTGGACTCAGTTCGCACGAGACTCTGCTAAACGGTTGCGGTGCCTTCTTTGCCAAGTATTCCTGTGAGGGCTTCGAGCATACCGAGATGGCGATTGGCATGAGCGATGTAGCCAACCATTGCGTCGCCAACGTTCGTCTCATTATCGTGCCAGTCCGTGAACGCTGCATTGAATGATGCGTCTTCTAGCTTGCCAACCCGTTTTTCAAGCAAATCAAACGCCTCTTGAGCGTACGACCTGACCTTTGCCACACTTGGCAACGGGAGAGAGTGACCAGATTCATTGCCAAGCCCAGAACCAGCACCCCACATTCCTAGATTGACGCCGGTGAATCCCCATTCGTCAACGACACCTGCAAATTCCCATAACTCTGGAGTTTTCACATCAACGACGCCAGAAAGTAGACTTTGCACGTAATCAGCCCAACGCGCCATGTGCCAGAGATGCCATTTGCAAGAAGGTGCGGTGGGGGCTATCCACTTCGAGACTTCTTCCTCGGTGAGGGCATCGATAGATTGAAGAATCTGGCTATCGAGCTTGTTGAGTCGTGCTGAAATTATTTCGGAAGGAGTAGGAATTGGCATTGGTTAGTTATGAATTATTGAGAGCGAGTGAAAGTTAGTGTGCTTGGAACTAAGCATGAAGTCTTGCCCATTCGGGGTCGGGATGTGAAGCAATGAAGTCGTGGTCGAGTTCGTAACCGAGTCCTGGTTTGTCGGGGAGGTGGAGATGTCCCTCTCGGATATCGAGCGGTTCTGTGATTACAGAATTGTAGTTATTTAGAGAATGGTCTGACATCTCAAGTCGATAGATGTTCGGGACATTCATAAGTACGTGCGCACCAGTAATGACGTTGAAGGCTCCTGATGCATCGTGTGGGCTGATCGGTACGTAGTAGGTTTCCGCCAAGATTGCAATTCGTTTCATTTCCGAGATCCCTCCGGTCCAGCAGATGTCGGGCATGATGTAATTAACTAATCCTTCTTGCAGGTAAGGTGCAAAATCCCACCGGGTGTACTTACGTTCACCGATGCAGAGGTTGATATCTGTGTTTCGACGCAGCTGCCGATGCGCGTCGATGCTTTCGGGCTGAAGTGGCTCTTCGAACCATGTCAGGTTGTGCTTCATCATCCGGTTGCAGAGTTCTGTGGCGGTTGAAACATCAAAGTTGCCGTGGGCATCGATCATTAGTTCGACGTTAGGACCTACGGCCTCTCTCAGAGCTGTCATTAGATCGTCGGCATATTCGGCACCAGCGGGTGATATTTTGCCATCGATGTATCGACGATGGTGCTTGTTCATTTCAGGGCTGAACGGGTCGAGCTTGAGGGCCTGATAGCCGAGTGCGATTTGTCGTTTAGCGTCGGCTACGCAGGCATCGATATTGTCGATTGAACCAACGTGCGAGTAGATAGGCACCGACTCACGCATTTTTCCACCAAGCAGATCCCAAACCGGTCGACCAACGGCTTTGCCCTTGATGTCCCACAATGCCATGTCGATTCCACTGGCGAGGGTCGTGCCGAATCCGCGTGACCCGAGTGTGCCGAATCGACGATATATGCGGTGCCAAATTGCATCGATATTGTTTGGGTCTTGACCTACAAGTCCTTCTGAGAAGTCTTGGCCTTCGAGATCATTCTTGAGCATTTCGTACGCCCGCCCGACCACCAATGCACCGCCTCCACCTGAGTTGGTCGATTCACCAACTCCTGTGATTCCTTCGTCGGTATCTACTTCGACGAATAACCAAGAACGATTGCTGCCTTCAGGTCGGGTTAGATAGACGCGTAGATCGGTGATTTTCATGATCGAACTTTCTTACAGTTCACCCTGAATGAACTTCGAGATTCAGTGGCGAAATTGCTAAATAGCTTGTCGCCGTGGGAACGAGGCGACCGGATAGTACACCTCTTGCGGTGGTAGACTCCGCCCGATCAATGATAATCGCCGGGAATGCTGGCGATCTTCGGGCATATATAGCCGAGTATTTCAGGAACTGAGCCGACATGAGATTTTGTTACGCACATCGACGATTCACGCTGTACCCACAGTCAGTGGATAGCTGGAACCTAGCAGCGGATAACTACACAGATGAGTTTCTTACAAAGACAAAGGCTCTCGGCTTCGATGCACTAGAAGTTGGGTTAGAGGTCCTTTCAGGCTTAGGAAATGAGCAGAAAGCGAAAGACTTTGCTTCACGACTTCGAGACTTCGGTCTTGATGTCGGCTGTGTTCGTGCTGGTGGTACGTTGCACACGGCAAAGACAGGTCCACAGAATCAGGTACGACTTCACGAAGCGATTGAGTACGCAGGTTGGACGGGTGCAGAGGTTGTTAACGGTGCGATGAGCGCACCAGCTCGACTTCCTGGTCATCCAGCAGGGTCGGCGCCGGGGAGTCAGTCAGGATGGGAAATCTCACAGGACTCTTCGCGTGATGCGATGTTGAACACCTACGATGAACTCGCTATCGTGTTTCAGGCCGCATGTGCGAAGGCAGCCGATGTTGATGTGAATATTGCAGTAGAGGTTCACCAGAACTCACCAGTGGACAATTCATGGTCCGCATTGCTTCTTCACGGCAAAGTTGACCGACCTAACTTCGGTATCAATCCTGATATCGGAAACGTTCTCTGGACATACGATGTGCCTGAGGAAGATTTCGATAGTGCAATCGACAAAATTGCTCCAGTCGCCAAATACTGGCACTGTAAGAACTTGCACCGTGTTTACCATCCTGAGAACAACCGATCAGTGTTCCTGCGGGTTCCGTTACCAGATGGCGAAATCGACTATCGATACGCCATTTCAGCAATGCACAACGCCGGTTACTCGGGCTACATGACCATCGAAGGTGCGTGGGCTGGTGATCAGTGGTACAACGATGGCAAGTCGATTCGCTATGCAAAGGCGATTTGGGACGAACTAGAGTCCTAATTGGCGTTCAGATATAGCGAAAAGCCCCGGTCGTTTGACGGGGCTTTTTTTGTTGATAATTTGAATTCATTGCCGAATGGTCCAGTAGATTGGGGGAGGGCACCCATGACACGTTGCCGTGTAGAAGTGATGATTGAAATTAGGGCAACAAATTCAAATCAGTAGAGGCAACTGAAATGAAACACACACGGGCACGTTTTAACATTGGAGCGCAGGTTCGAGTTTCTTCTCGGACGTCCCCAATAGTCAAATTCTTGCCTATTTTGCTATTTGCAGCACTCATTGCTGCTATCGCATTTCTCGGCTGAGTCGCTCACTCGGCGCTTTGGGGTAATTCCGGTGAGGCTTCTTCCTCCGAAGGCTTTACGGGTCTTGCCAGTGCCAGAGCGACGATGCCGACGATGAATATCGCCACGATGATAAGGAACGAATTGTCGAACGAATCTGTCGAGTCGTGCACTGCTCCGGCGATAAGCGGAGCGCCCGCGCTAGACGCAATCATTCCTACTTGTATTAGACCCATAATGCCACCGAACTCTTTCATTCCGAACGCTTCTTGAACGACGAGGACAATTAGCGCACCGAGTCCACCGAATCCGGTTCCAAACACGACGATACCAAACCACATTAGTGGGGTGGTATCTGCTTGAGCGATGATGAACACGCCAATTGCTTGAAGCGAAACTGAAATAATTGTGGCTATGCGGGCAGTGATCTTTTCGCTGGCGCGTCCGAAAGCTAATTTCGAAGCAATGCCCATTCCGGCGATCACGCTGACGGCTGTGGTTGCGATGGCCGGGGCAAAACCGCTTTCTTCGAAATGTTGGCGGAGTTGTGTGAGCACGCCTTGATACGTGAACGTGGCTGCTACCAGACCGACCATAATTAGCCAGAAATTACGGTTGGCTAGCGCCTGTTTTACGGTTAACCCAGCTCTCGCGGCGACTCTGGCAACGTGCGCTTGATCAGCCCGGCCGGTTTTATTCATTTCCGCTTCGATCTTGTTTTCGTCCTCCACGATTACCAACACAGCCACGAATCCCAGCACCACCATGATGATGCCGAATGTCACGTATGCCATCTCCCAACTTAGAGCACCGATGATGGCAGCTGCGAGAGGTGGCATCGTGACTCCGCCGAAGTTGTTACCCGCGACAACAGCTCCCATAACTCGACCTCTGGTCTTGGGGAACCATAGGCCGACCATCTTGCCTGCTGGCATGATCGTTGCGCCGGGGAAGCCTGCATAGACGAGCGCACTAAACAGATACCAGTGCCAGAGTTCGCTAATCAGTGGTCGAAGTAGGAAACCGGAAGCGATTAGGAGTAACGACATGAACATCACTGGCCGAATGCCGATACGGTCGCTCAGGGTGCCAATAAATGGAGCGAGTAGTCCCGAAATGAACGAGAAAGCAAGTGAGAGATTGAGTTGGGTTTGTGACCAACCAAATTCTTCTTTGAGAGGGCCAGCGAACTCTCCAAATGCGTATTGCGCCATGCCTACCGAGAGTCCGGTCGAAAGGAATACGACTAGGGCAATCGGGTAGCCGCGATAAATCCTGCCCAGCAGAGGTATTGCCATTACTTAGTCATCCTTGGTCGTAAAGAATCGGGCGACAACTTGTGCCGTACGGCGAACGGAACGATCTCGATAATGTTCAAACTGGCTGTATACTCCGCCCGCGTTCCTGTTTGAATGGGGCGCTAGTTCGATTTAGCGTGAGTCACGGTAGCACCTGTCCGGGACCTATGGGTTTGTGGCTTGGCTTGTCTCGTCGCTGATGGAGATTACTTTGAGATCTAGTAATGTTCGCGCCGCAATCAAAAACGGCACAATTTCACACAACCTGACTCTTACATTTCCTGAGCCCACTATCGCTGAATGGGCAGGGTATGCGGGATTTGATGGCCTTCATCTGGACATGGAGCACGGCGTATTTGACTGGGAATCGGCCGAGATGATGTGCCGGGTTGCCGACATGCATGGCATGACCTGCACTGCCCGAATTCCGAACGCCGAAACCGACACGATTTTGCGTGCATTTGACCGCGGCCTGATGGGGATTCTTTGTCCGCATGTAGATAATGCGGAGCAAGCGCAGCGTATTGCGATGGCATCCCGCTTTGGGCCAGATGGCGAGCGTTCGTTCGGTACGTCCCGGGGTCGTGATTACGGGATGCATGACATGACTCCTGCTGAGTACATGGCTGCGTTCAATCGAGAAGTCACGGTCGCTATTCAGATTGAGACGAAGAATGCAGTCGATACTATTGAGGACATACTCGAGGTTGAGGGGATTGATCTGATTGCGTTTGGTCCGCAGGATCTTGCTCAGTCGTTGGGTCACCCAGGGCATGCAAATCATCCAGAGGTGCTTGAAGCGATGGAATCGGTGGTTGATGCCGTCCATGCCAGAGGTCGGTTAATGTCTTCGGATGTCGAGCGGGGTATCAATCTTGTTCAGTGGCTTCCTGCGCAACTCAAGTCTTGGCTCGCAGAATCACGATCTAAGTAATTGTTCGCAATATATTTCAGATCAATAGACAAATTCGATACGGTAACAATTTATATGACAACAGCAACTTCCCATACAAGATTCGAGCCAGTCACTGGTTGGGCGAAGCTACCGATGGGCGTGACGTTCCGTGGTGACGCAACTTCGATTGCGGTGGACTCGAAAGACAATGTCTACGTGTTCAATCGTGGTACCGAGCCTATCGCTGTCTTTGATGTTGACGGTAATTTTCTAAGAGGGATGGGGCACGGTGAATTCGTCCGACCACACGGCATCGAGATCGACGCCGATGATAATTTGTACTTGGTAGACGATAACGGTCATTTCGTTCAGAAGCGAACGAATGATGGTGGAATCGTGTTCACGTTGGGTACCAAGGGCGTAGCGTGTGAATGGCAGGGTGGTGGTATGTTCAATCGCCCAACCGACATCGCAATTCATCCGATCACGGGCGAGCTGTTTGTTTCCGACGGTTATGGAAATTCACGAATTCACAAATTCGATCCCAATGGGAAACACATCACTTCTTGGGGCGAGCCGGGAACTGATCCAGGGCAATTCAGCCTGCCGCACAACATCAGCATGTTAGGTGCTGACAAAGTTGTTGTGGCAGACAGGGAGAACTTCCGGCTACAGATATTCACAACAGACGGTGAATTTGTAGAGCAAATTCATATTCATCACCCGATGTCGGTAACGCAAGGTAAGGGCAATGATGCAGCACTATACGTTGGGGAGATGATTCCACCTCCAGTGCAGCAGGGTGTTCCGAATCTCGGAGCGATGATTGCGGTGTTGTCACCTGAGGGTGAGTTTTTGCAGCATCTCGGAGGACCGTTGCCGGGCGAAGGACCGGGCCAGTTCACAGCTCCGCACGGAGTATCGACCGACTCGCAAGGATCGGTATATGCAGCTGAGGTTGCATGGACCAACTACTTCTCAAGTCCGGAAAACTCAGGCATGCAAGAAAAGCCACTAGGTGAAGTCGTGAGTCTGCGTAAGTGGCGGCGGGCGTAGGAGGAACATTTGACACTCTGCCGACCTCCCACCGTCAAAACTTCAAATCAGGAAATTAGGAACGATCATGGTCAATAAAGCGACATCAGTAACGGTTTACGAGCCAGTCCCATATTGGGCGAAACTTCCTCACCCGATGTTCTTCAAAGAAGCGACATCTGTGGCGGTCGACTCAAACGATAATGTCTACGTATTTAATCGTGGCGATCACCCAGTCATCATCTTCGACAAGAACGGTAATTTCCTCGATACATGGGGCGCTGGAGAGTTTGTTCGACCGCACGGCATCACGATCGATGGAGAGGACAATTTGTTTCTCGCCGACGATGACGCACACATGGTAGAAAAGAGGACGAAGGAAGGCAAACTGATCTTTCGTATCGGAGAGAAGGGCAAACCTGCTGCATGGCAAGAAGGCGATCCGTTCAACCGGCCCACGCACGTCGCCGTTCACCCCGAATCCGGCGAGCTGTTTATTTCTGACGGATACGGTAACTCTCGCGTTCACAAATTTGATTCTGAGGGCAAACACATCACTTCTTGGGGTGAGCCTGGCTCACGTGAAGGACAGTTTTCGTTACCCCACAACATTGCAATGAACGGTACCGACAAGGTAACTGTTGCCGACCGCGAAAATTTTCGTCTGCAAACGTTCACGACAGATGGTGCGTTCGTGAAACAGATTCACTCTCATCGTCCGATTGCAATTACCAACGGAAAGGGAGCGGATACCAACATGTACGTTGCGGAGGCAGGGCCACCACCGGTGCAGGAAGGCGTACGAAGGCTTGGACGTCGCGTTGTCGTTATGGATCGAGAAGGTAACGAGGTGACGAGGTTTGGAAACGAGCATGGCGGTGAGGGTCACGATCAGTTCATTGCTCCGCACGCTATGGCTGTCGATTCTGAGGGCTCGGTTTATGTGGCTGAAGTTTCATATACAGCGTTCGGTTCCCAGCAGGATCCTGTGCGCGAAGTGACTAGTCTTCGCAAATGGGCGCGAGTTAGCGGGTAAGCACCGAATGATGGTTGTCCGTCGACTCCTGTTGATTGAGGTACTAAGGCGAGAGCCATGAATCATACGTCCGGGAAATTGTCTTCCAGTGAGATTGATGAATTCCTCGCGCAGCCGATCATTGCTCGTATCGGGACAGTCAAACCTGATGGTTCGCCTCATGTTGCAGCGATGTGGCAGCAATGGGACGGCGATGGGACGGCGATGTGATGTGGGTAATACCTCGGGGCCGCGCTAGCTGGTACGAAAACCTGAGCCAAGAGCAAAGAGTTTGCATTCTGTGTGCTGATGACGTTAATCCTGAACACACGAGTGTGACGGTCGAGGGCATTGCCGAAGTGGTTGAGGGGCCTGTTCGTCTCATAGGTCGGACCAAAGAAATCGCCGACGAAATGGCCGTTAGATACATGGGGCCTGACGGCCCGAGTTACGCTGCGAAGACCGCTGACCGACTTCGGTTTCTTGTAAAAGTTGCACCCACAAGGATCACATCGTGGAGAGGCGAGTGGCATCCTCGGTACATCATCACGGAAGCCGATAAGTAGCTCAATAAATATGGTAACTAACGACTAATTAGTGGGTGCGTGAGAATTTTTGGCAGCCCAAATTCTGATCTGAGCCCCGTGTTCCTGATAGTGCAGCACGGTGCATGAGTCGATCAATTTGCGGAACGGATCGAGCGGTTCGAAGTAAGTGCTCGGTGCTTTGGTTAGTTGGTCTCGTAACGAACGATGGACGTTGTCCATCTCTTCTATCGTCTGACGTGGCGCGTTGCCTTTTTTGCGGAAGGTTTCTTGTTGATTGAATCGGTGGATGTCATCAATATTTTCGATCGTGCGACGGTCGAGCGAATTGACCAGTTCTGACTCCCAAGTCGTCACGTGCCCCACGATATCGTTTACCGACATATTTTCGAGTGCGCCCGTTACTGACATGTCTTCGCTTACGAGTCGATCAAGCGAATCCCTGAATTGTCGCCAGTTATCGTCGATTGCAGCCAGCACTGCTCTTTTGCGATCTTTCATGATTTAAGTTCTGGGCATCACTTTTGTGACTTGATCCCGGGCAGTTTTTATCTGAGCCTAATCGTATTGTTTGGACGCGAGTAAGTTTACGACGTTGCATCGAACTACATCCCGTCCATATAAGAACTAAAAGACGACCTGCATGTTCCGGGTCGGTTAATTCGCACTGACGACTCCGTTGACAGAATACGTTAGGGGAGCTAGCGTGGCGATCCGCGATGATTTCGCGTAATGAACTCTCAATATTCTACGGTGGCGAAGATATGACTACAGTTGGTGAAGGCAAATTTCGATACGAAGTGGACCGAGACTGGCTGCGTCACAAGCCAGCGTTCTGGGAGTTGGGACAGTGCGCCGACGTTGGAGTCGATTCACAAGACCGCGTTTGGCTTTTTAGCCGCTCTAAGCATCCTGTCACCTGCTGGACCGCTGATGGTCAGTTCATAGGGTCATGGGGCGATTTAGGTCTCGATAAGGGCGAGTTCCGAGTTCCGCACGGAGTGTTCATCGATAAAGACGACCACATCTGGCTCGCCGATCACCAAACTCATCAGGTGACAAAGCACAACGAAAATGGTGATGTGCTGATGGAACTCGGGACCCACGGCTACGCGAACATCACTGTTACAAGTACCAACGAACAGGGAGCGCCGTTCAATATGCCGACCGGATTGGCGACTGCCACAGACGGTCGATTATTCGTAACGGATGGCTACGCGAACCGTCGGGTGCATCGATTCAGTGCCGACGGTAATCTCGAGCACTCGTGGGGTGAGGCCGGCAAAGGACCGGGGCAATTTTCGATTCTCCATAAGGTTGGAGTCGATAAGAACAACAAGGTCTACATTTGTGATCGCGAGAACAACAGAATTCAGATTTTTGATAAAGATGGAAACTATCTGACCGAGTGGAATGACGTCGTTGGCCCTGGCGATATCTTCTTTGATGATGACATCGTCTACGTAGTAGAGCAGGGCGGTGGAAACGGCGTTTCAATCTGGACGCTGGAAGGTGATCTGATAACTCGATGGCGTGGGAATCCTGATGCGTGTCAGGCAGCACACGGAGGCTGGTTCGATTCGAAGGGCAACATCTACGTTGCGGAGATCGGCGAGCGTGGTCAAGGACAACGTGTAACCAAGTTCAGCCTGATTTAGTCGTGAGCTCTGGGCGCTACTTGCACGACTTGATCGCTGGCTGCAATTGACACTTTGTGGCTCGCTCAATCGAATTGCTTTGGCAAAAAAACACTCTGCTGATCAGAGCATTTTAGTCTGCCGGACAGTCGTGTTCGATGCCGGATAGCACTAGATGTGTGGCGTTCACGTGGAAGCCGTGACGCTTGTGAACTTGTGCGATGAAGTCGTGGACGAGTTCATCATCGAGAGGGAGAGTGCGCCCACAGCTTGTGCATTGGAGATGGTGGTGATTCGACTGACCGATCCATTCGAATACTGTGTCGCCGGGGCTCAAGCGAGACTCGGCGACAAGGCGAACACCTCTAAGGTCGCTCAATACGCGGTAGACAGTTGATTGATCGAATTTATAGCCGAGTTTGGACAACGCCTCGATCACTTCCGTGACGGTCATGTGAGCGTGGGCTGCGCGTAGCACATCGATTATCGCCCGACGCGCTGGAGTAGCTCGGAGGCCGGATCCACGTAGAACTTCGGTTGGTGATTGACTAGACTCAGACATCGATATCGGCAGCTTTGTTTTGTTTACAACGATTCGTCGAGCAAGTTTGCCACGACTGCGTCACGATCAGGGAACAATGTTTCTAAAATTCTTCGAATTTCATATGTCATCCGGTGTATTTATTGACGCTCCATCTGAACTTGTTTGGAGGATAGTAGAGGATGCAGAACGATGGCCTGAATGGTCGAAAGGTTGCACAGAAGTTTGGGGCGCACCAATAGGTAAATCTTGGTGCGCTGATCACAAGTTCGGTTTCAAGCTTCGAATGGCGTGTAGAAACGTGCCTTTTAGCGTAACGATCAGCCGTATCGATTCAGGAAGATTGATCGAATGGAGATCGACCAAATTCTCAATCACGGCGGTTCGATCTATCTCGATTGAATCAGACGGAGACGGATGTAGAGTGATGGATCGGAAGCATTTTTCGAGCACATTGCTTCCGATACGACTTACTTACCCTCGATGGCTAATACGCCAGATGACGGAATCCTGGTTGGGCGATATGAAGGCTGAAGCAGAGTTGTCCAAGTGATACAGTCTGCTGCAATAGCCGTCAGGGTGATGATGGTTGTTGCCCATGCTGACGATGAGACGTTGCTCGCTGGTGGGCTGATTTCAAAACTGGTTTCTGATGGGCAAGACGTGAGAGTTTTGTGTCTTGCTCCAGGTAATGAAGACCGAGCGCAGAGATTGCGCTATGCCTGTGGGGTACTTGGGGTCAACGTGGTGGAAACCCTTAGGTATTCAGAAGGAGCCATGTGGCCAGACGAAGTCGACAAATCTATGTGTCATACTCGGAGGAATCTTGATCCTCAACTGGCGGTCGTACCCGTTGCCGAGATGGCAAGTCGAATCGGTGGGCGGATTACTGAATTCGAGCCAGACGTCGTAATAACACACTCGTCGTACGGTGACTACGGTCATGCAGATCACGCTGTCGTGTACCAAGCAACAAAGCTGGCAGTAGAAACTTCCGGCTTGGATGGAACAAGGTTATACGCACTTGAGTGGCCGAGATGGCTTGTTCAATTCAACGCTCGTTTGATGAGCTTGAGTGGACGGGATATTCGGAGGATGGGTTCAGAGGGTCAGTTCAATCTCCCGATGTCACTACGGGAGTCGACGTACGCGGAGATTGTGATCGACGTTTCTGAGGAGTTGCGAGTTCGTCGAATTGCATCTCGATGGTATGCATCTGAGATCGCTAGAGGACCGCTGCCTCTGAGGCTGCTTGAGCGAATGCCATTAATCGTTCAACGTGTGTTTCTGGGCAAGACAAGATTGTGCGCCGTGATAGTGCCAGAAGGCTTCGACATTGCCTCCAGCTTCTAATTCATGCGATCAAAATAAAAAGCCCTGTACTGACTATCAGCACAGGGCTTTTTATTTTTTAGTACTTTAGAGACTAGATGAGCAACTCTCGTAGTTCAGCAACATGCGCGTCACCGCGAAGCCGACCCAGAGCTTTGCGCTCAATCTGTCGGATACGTTCTCGGGTGAGATTCAGTTCTCCACCGATCTCCTCAAGCGTTCGAGGTCGACCGTCGAATAGCCCAAATCGGAGTTCGAGAACTCGACGTTCGCGATCCTGTAAATGGCTGAGTACTAGGTCAACTTGTTCTCGCATCGAAGACTGGGCAGCAACGTCGGCGGGTGCTGGTGCGGAACTGTCCTGAATTAGATCACCGAGCTCGTTCTCTGCGTCCTCACCGATTGGAGTTTCGAGAGACACAGGCTCCTGTGACATCTGAAGGATTTCAGATACACGCTCCATAGAAAGTTCAACTCGTTCAGCGAGCTCTTCGACAGTAGGCTCACGGTTGAGCTGCTGCCCAAGCTCACGACGTGCTCGCATGATCTTGTTCAGTGTCTCAACGACGTGAACAGGAATACGAATCGTCCGTGCTTGGTCGGCGATTGCTCGCGTGATTCCCTGTCGAATCCACCAAGTCGCATAGGTTGAGAATTTGAATCCTTTACGGAAGTCGAATTTCTCAATTGCACGCATCAGACCGATGTTGCCTTCTTGGATTAGATCAAGCATCGACAGACCACGATTGAGATGTTTTTTGGCAACACTGACGACGAGTCGAAGGTTAGCTTCGCCCAAATGCCGCCGGGCTTTTTGACCCTCTTCCCGAACGCGCATGATATGAGCATTCAAGACAGGTGTCAGCGGCTGTAGAGCGGCCAAGAAATCAGGTTTAACAATATAGTCGGGTAGATCGTTGAGCACCGGGTCGAGTCCGAGGATTTCGACCATGTCTGACGAAAGCAAACGAGATAGAACGGAAAGCTCTACCACCAACTTGTGTGCCTCATCTGGCTCAACACCGAGTGCGTCCGAGAGATAGTTGACCAATTCGTCTTCGCGTTTACCGTCCACCAAGGCTCGAAGATCAGGATCTGCCAGCGCTCGTCCAAGTGTGACTGGTGTGTCTAGTCCAAGGTACTTGGCGACTGCGGAAGCTGTGTCACCAACAGGGCCGAGCTTCGAAATGACTTCGGTAATGATCGTAAATGGGTCAGGTGTACCGACCTCGATTTCACCCTGGATTTCTTTTTCGATTGCTTCGAGACGCTGAGCCAACTCGACGGCACGTGCAAGCACAACTTCGTCGGCTGCAGTCAGAAGGGCAACTCGCCCGATTTCTCGAAGATACATCCTTACGGTGTCTTCTGTAAGTTCGGATTCTTGCACTTCGTTTTGCAGAGCATTCGTGATGCTCGTTGAAGAATCTGACGCTCGAGCCGCCTCCCACATGTCCAGTTCTGAACGGGTTACAGCTGTTGCACCGTTTTCCATCACATGGTTCGCTTCGTCTTCAGTCTCTTCCATCCGGTTGAAGGCGGTTTTGTACTCGTCTTCACCATCAAGGGCTGCTGAAACGTCGTTGACGCGGTTTGTTCGTCGTTTTTGGACCAACGCTTGTTCCTTTCGGGCATTTGATGCCCGTGCCTGACTTATCGAATATCCGGACAGATATTCGATTTCAGGTTATTCGTACTTGCCTCACGCGCGGCGTTCCCAGTTAAGTTGCAGGTTTCACCGCTAGTTGAGAATGGTGGCAGTCACTCAAGTCTTAGATACGACAAAAAAACTATTTGAGATGCCTCGCTACCGTGATTCAGGAAGCCCCTGAACTTGGTCGCGCACGTTTACCAATCCAACCGACCTTTTATTCTACGACATTTGGTACGGGTTCTAACAGGGGGGTAACGAAATTAGTTACGAATATCGTCACAGTTATCCTTTGAACCGGTCGGGAAAAGATTGATTTTTCGATTGATCGACAACAGATTTAGTGTTGGTAAGGTCATTAATCCCAATTGATTACGAACTTACCTGGGGCTCCTGAAGAGAATTCTTCATAGGCATTTGGTGCCTCTTCGATTGTTGATCGTGAAGTGATAACTGATCCTAACGGGACGTTACGTTCTGCCGTGAATCGAGCGGCTTCTGCAAGACCAAACGTGGAAAACGTCCACGATCCGAAAAGTGTTAAGTGGCGATGGATGATGTGTGGTGTCGGCTGATATGTGACTTCCCCGCCTTCGCCCACCAGACATGTGCGACCGAATATGCGAGTCGCCTCTACTGCCGCAACCCGAGTGATAGCCAAACCCGCAGCCTCAAGGGTAGCGTCAGCGCCATCACCATGAGTCAGTTCACGAATTTGCTCTGGAGCGTCGTCGTTCGAGGCATCAACTGTTGCCCATGCACCTGAGTCGGCGGCCATCTTGAGTCTTTCTGGTGAAACGTCGACAGCGATTATTCGTACACCCATCTCTGTACCAAACATTGTTGCTGCAAGCCCGACAGGTCCTTGTCCAAACACTGCTAAAACATCACGCCCTGAAACATTGAGCTTTTTTAGCGCTTGGAATGCTGTGCTGGCACCACAGGCCAGATACGCTCCAACTTCGTATTTGACTTCGTCGGGGAGCAGAACGCATGTCGACTGATGGGCAACCATGTAATCGCCGTGACCGCCGTGCATCGAGCCGCCATAGTAGAGCTTCTTTTCGGTAACTTCGCACAGCTGTTGCCAACCCGTGAGGCAGTACTCACACTCTCGGCACCCTTCGTAGTGATGCTGAATTATTCGATCTCCCACTTTCAGACCCTTAACATTTGGACCCAGTGCCACCACTTCTCCGCAAGGTTCATGGCCTGGTCGCATAAGTTGACCGTTGAGTTCGTTGGGCGAATCGGCTCGGTAACGGCTGAAATCTGAACCGCACAGACCTGAAGATCGCAACTTCACTAGCACCTGTTCGGGGCCCGGATCGGTGTCTGGAAAATCTATTACTTCTGCGACACTATTTCCATGAAAAGCGACTCCACGCATAGACGAATCTCCTAAATGGATCAGACTGACCGCTATCAGCGGATATGAAATTTGGTGCAGTGTATATCAGCTATCCAATGTGAATAAGCTTTGCGATTCAGTGAAACCGGCAGTAAGCTTCACCCGCCTCACTTATATGACACGACTGCGGCGACGCCGCGATTGGGATATGGATACATGGTGGATACGTTTAGTTACGACATTCTATACTCGGAGAAATCGGTCGATACTCCTCTGAACCCGGGACTACATGCGAAATACGATTTTGCAGTTGCTTACCCGGCCCCAGAGACACTCCCACTGGATGGATTGATTCAATCTCTTCAGTCAGCCGTGGATTCCAATAGCACCAAAGTTCTCGCCGAACTGGCGTATTACCCGCATCAACTTGGCGCGCTTGAACTGCGTGAGTACACGTCACGCAAACTCGCTATAGATCGTGGAATTGCTGTCACTGCCGACGAAATTGCGCTAACAAATGGTTCTGGCGAGGCGTTGGGTCTGGTTATTCAGGCGTTGACGAACCCTGGGGACGTGGTTCTTGCAGAAGAATTCGTTTACATGGGAACCACCGCGCAACTGCGACGATTTGGCGCTGATATTCGTGGTGTTGCGATCGACGAAGGTGGGATTATTCCGGAGGCACTAGACGAACAGATCACTGCTCTTATAGCGGCAGGCAAAAAGCCAAAGTATCTCTACACCATTCCTGAGCACCAGAATCCAACTGGTTCGACGCTCTCAGCCGAACGTCGTAAGGCGATCCTAGAGATTGCCCATCGACATGGCATGCCGATTCTGGAAGACGATTGCTACGTCGATCTTCGTTTCAAGGGTGATGTGCAGCCGGCGTTCCGAGCTCTCGATGATTCAGGCATCGTTGTATATGTCGCATCGTTCTCGAAATTACTTGCTCCTGGACTTCGATTAGGCTACTTCACCGCCTCCCCTGAGTTGATGCGTCGTGCGCTTAGCTTCAAGCTCGGGAGCGGTCCCAACCAGTTCGCCGCCGTTGCAATTGAGGGCTACTTACGAAATAACCTCGATGCGCATCGCGACAATTTCAACCCGATGCTCCAAGCTAAGTGCAACTCCATGGTTGCATCGCTTGAAGAGAATTTTGGTGGCTCTGGAGCAACTTGGTCAGTTCCAGAAGGTGGTTGTTACGTTTGGCTGACAATGCCAGAAAGTTCCGACATTGCCAGCATTCGCGACACGGTCTTTGAGCAGGGTGTTGGATATGTTGCAGGATCCAATTTCGAAGCCGACGCTTCTGGGCGAATCGGAAAGAATCGTGCTCGACTCTGCTTTGCATTCGAGTCGATCGAAAAGAACTCCGAAGGCATTGCGCTGCTCGCTCAGTTGTTCAGGCAACACGGAGTGATGTAGGCGTTTCAAGCCATCATTTGGTTAGCGAGATAGTTGATGAACATAGGAAAGGCCGGCTAGCAACAGCCGGTCTTTCTCATTATCCACACATTTCCAACGGTGGATTACAGACTGTTAACCGGATATCGTTTGCTGATTCGCTTCTTGGGAGCTAAATTCAGTTAACACTCTTTTTTTGGACTGGAATATAAGGAACGCCTTTCATGGCCTCTGCCGAACTGAACTCGATCGTACTGAAAATGGTTGCTCGCCATAAGGGCATTCTCGCTGCTGATGAAAGCACCGGGACAATGACCAAACGATTGGACAGCATCGATGTTGAATCGACGTCGGATTCGCGTAGGCAGTGGCGTCAACTCTTGTTTCAGACTCCAGATATCGGAGACTACATCTCCGGTGTGATCATGTACGACGAGACCATTCGACAGTCGAACGACTTGGGTATGAGTTTCGTGGAGCTGTTGGCAAGCAATGATGTTCTATCGGGAATCAAGGTGGATAACTCGACTCACGATCTTGCGGGTGCACCAGGTGAGTTCATTACTGAAGGACTCGATGGTCTTCGCGGTCGACTTGTCGAGTATTACAAGCTTGGTGCTCGATTTACCAAGTGGCGTGCGTTGATCACAGTTGGCGAAGGACGACCTACCGACTACGCAATTCGGACCAATGCCCACGCACTTGGTCGATACGCTGCACTTTGCCAGGAACAGGGCCTTGTTCCGATTGTTGAACCAGAAATCTTTATGGACGGTGCGCACAGTATCGACGATTGCCGTTCAGCGACAAAACGTTCATTGATAGCAGTATTTGAAGAACTCGATGCACAGAACATTGCTCTTGAAGGAATAGTACTGAAGCCAAACATGGTGATCTCAGGCTCAGATGCTCCAAATCGAGCACAAGCAACTGAAGTGGCGCGCCAGACAGTAGATTGCTTCCTCGATACCGTTCCCACAAACGTCCCAGGAATTGCGTTTCTTTCAGGAGGACAGGGCGATGAAGAGTCTGTCGTGAATCTCAATGAGATCAACAAGATTGCAAATAGCGAAAAGCTGCCGTGGGAGTTGACCTATTCATATGGCCGTGGTCTTCAGGCTGCTCCGCTTGCCGCTTGGCTTGGCAGGGCAGAGAACGTTGCTGCAGCTCAGGCAGCGTTCCAGAAACGTGGTCGTGACTCTAGTGCTGCTCGTGAAGGCGTCTACGCCTCGTAACAGCGCTTTGATCTTCTGGCTCGAATTTGACTCTTCAAATAGAGCGAACTTTGTTTACTGACGGTAAAGTTGCTGCGCCTGTTCCGATTCGCTGGACAGGTAGTAATCGAACCGGAGTGTAATGTAAACGATGCCTTCAGACGCTATTTCCGACCTCGTGGCAGTGCTTGGCCCGCAAATTATCGAGACTCGCCGTTTTTTTCATGGCATCCCTGAACTTGGATTCGAGGAAAATCAAACTGCTCAGGCTATTGCTGATCGCCTAAAAGCTGCAGGGCTTGAAGTTGAAACCGGCATCGGTAAGACAGGTCTAGTGGGTGTGCTGAAAGGCGCAAAGCCCGGTCCGAGACTGATGATACGAGCGGACATCGATGGGTTACCTGTCAATGAACTTACCGGACTTGAATTTGCTTCTACTAATGGACGAATGCATGCCTGTGGTCACGATGGCCACATCACGATGGCGGTCACTGCTGCAGAAATCCTTGCAGGAATGAAGGATCAACTAGCCGGAACACTGATCTTCGTATTCCAGCCTGCTGAAGAGATCGTGATGGGTGCGCTCGCTATGATCGACGATGGTCTGTTTGAGAAGTACCCAGCTGATCGAGTAATTGGTACGCACCTGTGGAATCAAATTCCAACAGGAACGATTGGTGTGAATAGGGCGACCGTGTTTGCTAGTGCAGATCAATTTCGTTTGACCGTCCATGGAAAAGGCGGACACGGCGCTATGCCGCACACGACGATCGATCCGGTTGTGGCAATTGCCGAGATAATTACGACCGCTCAGACAGTCGTAAGTCGAGAGGTTCCGCCGAACGATATGGGTGTGCTTACGTTTGGTCAGATTCATGGTGGGTCGGCACCGAATGTAATTGCCGACAGCGTGACAGTCGAGGGAACGGTGCGAGCGTACACCGCTGAGACTCGAGTTCTGATCATGAAAGCGTTGGAACGGATATCCAGCAACGTCGCAGCAGCAATGCGGGCAACAACATCGTTCGAGCGAATTCACGGAGCGCCTCCGGTAATCAACAACCCAGAAGTAGCCGCTTGGGTCACTAAACAGGCAAGTTTGGTGGTTGGGGAAGGTAATGCACGAGAATTGGAGCCGGTGAGTGTTGGAGACGACATGGCGGAGTTCAATGATCGTGTACAGGGAGTGTACTTTCTACTTGGCGCAGCACACGAAGATGCAGTTGTGGCTCAGCGCGGTATCGAAGGGCATCACAACGCTAAATTTGACTGGAACGAAGACTGCTTGCCGCTTGGAATAGAGGTGTTTGTGCGGTCGGCAGTGGACTATTTGTCGTAACGTCACAGCCGAGATTCGGCAGGTTTTGGTAGGTAACGGGAACAAATCCTAAGGTTTGTACGTCTGTATAGAGACATCAACGTTCTAAACCCGCCTTGAACGAGATTCATGGCGGGTAGAACCTTAGCGTCTTGGCTGTATTAAGAACTAAATACCAGAAAACCGACACTGATCAAAAATGAAATCATTGATTCTCAAAATTGTGGCCGTAGGCGGCGTGATTGCATTGGTCGCTATCTTATGGCCGATATTCACCGAAGCTGAAACATCATTGGCGTTAATTTTTATCGTCGCATCGATGGTCGCTGTTGGAATTGCTGCACTGGCGTTGTTCAGCAATAAGCGGTGGATGATGTGGGCGGCACTCGGTGTGTGGCCGGGGGCAATTGCTGGAGGAGCGATTTTTGCTGGAATAGCGTTACTCACCATTAATGACGGCACCACAGGATGGGAAGGCGCTATAGTCGGAGCGGTGATTATCTTCGGCGTTTTCGTTGGCAGCATCGCAGGTGCGATCACCGGTGGAGTGCTCGGAGCGCGTAAAACACGCCTAGCTACTTCCACAGGCTAGATTGCGATTTATACGACCGGGGCAGAGCCACCGTCTACGTTGATGGCTGTGCCAGTAACGTAACTTGCACGTCCGGATGCTAGGAAGCAGATCACGTCGCCAGCTTCTTTCGCTTCGCCGATACGCCCAAGAGGAACGCCACCGCCGAAAGTTGCCCAATGATCTTCGAGAGTGTAGTTCGGGTCTTTGGCATTTAGACCTTCCCAACGGGTTCGGTGCTGGCCTGATTTCAACACACCAACACAGATCGTGTTCACTCGAATATTGTGTTCAGCCAGTTCACCCGCCCACGATTTCGTTAGAGAGATACCGGCGGAACGGGATAGTGATGTTGGTTGTGTGCCAGGTCGGGCAGCTTTGCCGCCTGGTGTTGTCGTGTTGACGATTGCACCAGTACCTGATGCCTTGAGGTAGGGCAGGACGGCTCGAGCACAATAGATTGCGCCGTAGATCTTGATGCCAAAGTCGACTTTCAAGTCATCGTCGGTCATCTTTTCTAAGGTTGTTGCTGATGATGTTCCAGCGTTGTTCACTAGAATGTCGACACCACCAAATTCGGCTACGACTTTGGCAACCATCGCCTGTACGTCAGATTCAACGGACACGTCGGCTGTGACACCGATCACAGTGCCGCCTGATTCGGCTTTGATTTCAGCGACTGCGGCATCAAGTTTTGCCTGTGTTCGACCAACTATTGCGACTTTCGCGCCTTCGGTCGCTAGGGAACTTGCAGCAGCCTTTCCAATGCCATCGCTACCGCCAGTGATAATTGCGACTTTGCCGTTTAATCCAAGATCCATCTTGTGGGTTCCATTCTTAAGGCCTGTTTCGTTCTAGATGCAGCTGTGTTGAAAAAGCGCGAAGGCTATCAGCACTGCCGGTATGGCGAGAGATTATAAACACGAAATCGAGAGAAGCGTTTTGTGCAGCGTATGTGTGCGTGTAAGTTGTACCCTTAGTCCTTGCGTGATTTTTCTATTGACGGATATGACTCACGAGTGCTCCATTCGTTCAGTTCAGTAGTCGATATCTCAAGTTCGAGCAAACATCAGGTTGGTAATAGAAGTGAAGAACGGACAGCGATTCGAACCTCTTACGGTACCTCGCAGAGTGATTTTGGGACCCGGACCTAGTTCGGCGAATCCTAGAGTGCTGCGCGCTATGTCGCTGCCAATCATCGGTTACCTAGATCCTGCGTTCTTTGAACTTCTCGACGAATTGGTCGGAATGCTTGGTGAGATTTTCAAGACAAAACAGCGTGCATTCGCGGTTGCAGGGGCTGGATCGGCTGGAATGGAAGCAGGTCTTGTGAGTCTTGCTGCTCCCGGTGACACTGTGATTATTTGTTCGTACGGCTATTTCTGCGAGCGGCAGATAATCATGGCTGAACGACTTGGGTTTAACGTGATTGCTCTGCGAACCGAATGGGGCAAGGCAATGGATCCACAGGTTCTTGCTGATGCTTTGAACGCACACCCTGAGACTCAACTCGTAGTCGGTATTCATGCTGAGACATCGGCGGGAACAATCCAGCCAATTGCTGAATTTGCTCGTCTAGCACATGAACACGGTGCGTTGTTCATGACTGATGTCGTGACCTCGCTAGCTGGTTGTGAGCTTGAATTTGACGAGTGGGATCTTGATTTCGCTTATTCAGGTTCACAAAAGTGTTTGGCCGCCCCACCAGGAATTTCTCCAGTAGCTCTATCAGATCGCGCGCTCGAATACATTCGTAATCGACCAAAACCACCGACTTCTTGGTACCTGGATTTGTCATTGATCGCGGATTACTGGGGGCCGAAGCATGTTGCCCATCACACCGCACCAGTCAGCATGATTTATGGTCTTCGCGAAGCTGTCGGGATGGCGCTGAACGAGACGCTTGAAGTTCGTTGGAAACGACACGAAGCAAATGCCTCGGCGTTGCGTGCTGGTCTTACTGCTTTGAACTTAGAGATGCCGATTTCTGAAGCAGACCGACTTGACCAGCTAACAATCGTAAAATTGCCGAAAGGCATCGACGATGTGAAGTTGAGGACTCAACTCCTCGAAGAGTATTCGATCGAGGTCGGACGTGGCCTCGGCAAATTCGCTGGTGAAGTTATCCGTATTGGTCTGATGGGGGAATCGTGTGTTCCCGCTAACGTATTTACACTGCTAAATGCACTCGAAAAAATTCTTCCAGAACACGGATTCGAGGTGGCTAAGGGCGCAGCAATGGCTGCAGCAAGTGCTCAATTGACCCTGAATCCATCACCGTTATACACGGCGTAAATCGGTTCGGCGATTATTCGAGTGAGTAAGCCTCGTCTAAGATATCCACAACATATCGAACTTTCGTAGTTCGGCTACTAGAATCCTCGTGTGCAAGTTGCGTGAGTGCGAAATCTAACTGCATCGCGCATCCGGGATTGCCCGTTGCGACTATGTCGGCTCCCGTTGCTACAACGTTTAGTGCTTTCCTCTTTCCGAGTCGGGCTGACATCTCACGCTGTGTCAGTGAGTAGGTGCCAGCCGATCCGCAGCAAACAGCAGCTTCTCCCAGATCGATCAACTCCAACCCCGGAATCGAGTTGAGGATTGTTCGTGGAGCTTCAGTGATCCGCTGAACGTTCGCCAGATGACAGGCGTCTTGATATGTGACTTTTACGTTCAAAGGTTTTGAAGGTGCTGCAAAACCGTACTCAACCAATAGTTCATGTATATCCTTTGTCAGATCGGCAACTCGCTTAGCTTTATTAGCGAATTCAGGCTCGCTGGCGAATAATTCGCCGTAGTCCTTCATGGCTGCACCACAACCCGCTGAGGCAGAGACGATCGCATCCGGATTGATCGACAAGAATGAGTCGATGTTCTTTTTCGCCATTTCGATAGCTGAGTCTGGTTCTCCGGAATGGGTGTTAAGTGCGCCACAGCAGCCTTGACCAGCGGTCAGATGAACTTCGATGCCATTGCGTGTGAGAACGCGCACGGTGGCATCGAGGGTTTTGGCGTGAGTGAGTGCCATGACGCAACCAGCAAGCATTGCTACTTTTGCTTTACGAGGACCTTGGGCGGTATGAACCTGCCCTTTGGCTACGAAGAAATTTTTCGAAATCTCTGGAAGATAAGCATCGACGAGTTCTGCATCACCTGGAAGCAATTTCAGTAAGCCTGTGCCGCGAGCGATCGTGCGCATACCAGACTTCTTGTAGAGCTTGAGCGCAGTTCCCGCTAATCTGAGTTTTGTGGGCGAAGGAAGAAGCGTTTTATAGCCAATTGAACGGGCAGTTCGCAAGGTGAATGATCGCTTGGTGTGCTGTTCGACTTGCGCACGTGTGGCTTCCATAAGTTTGCCGTACTCGACACCTGATGGGCACGCCAATTCACAGGCGCGGCACTGTAGGCAAAGATCCCAATGGCCAATGACTGACGGAGTCATGTCGAGCCGACCTTCGTTGACGGCTTTCATCAGTGCTATCCGGCCACGAGGGGATTCCGCTTCGAGCCCTGTTTCTAGGTAGGTCGGACATGCTTGCAAGCAGAAACCGCAGTGGACACACTTATAAAGGTCAGAATCGTGAGGCGCGTGAGGTCCTGAAAATCCTGGAAAAGTTCCAGCAGGCCCAACTGAGTTATCGGTCAACATAGAAACAGCTATATCTTTCCGGCGAATCGCCCGGGGTTGAGAGTATTCGCAGGATCGTACTGATTCTTAATACGACGCATAAGTTCTATTGAGTTTCCAACGTCACTAAACACGTCACCAGCTTGTTTTACGTTCAATGGGCATTTTTCGATCACATACGATGCCGGACGTTTAATAATTTCTTTGATGATCGTGTTCGATATCAAAGCCGATTCTTCTTCGCTTGACGTGCTCGTTAGTAAAGTCATAGCACCAAATCCCAGATCGCAGATTGTCGAGATGTCACTTTGATAAGCGTTCAAGACTTCGGTTCGAATGGTGTCCGATGCCTCAAGGGTTACAAGCGGGCGAGAGGTCATCCTGATTGACAAATCTGCCGCTGATTCTGCTTTGTCTAGTCTCCTCCATGCCGAATTGGCGACCACATCATTGAGAACTGCATATCCGTTGGCACCGGCTGCACCGGCTGTTCCAACCACTTCATTGACCTGCCGTTCGATCGAGCGGACTCCGCCGCCTAGTCTGATGAGCAAGGCCCAGATATCGCTCGTTGGTACTGATTCATCGGCAGCTTCGAGAGTCTGAGATGCCAGTGGACCTGATAGCAGCGATATCGCTTCCGGCATAAAGAGTCCGTTCACGAAGCTCATTCCGACTTCTTGAGCAACCTCTTGGTCATCGAACCAAGCGATGACCGTCTGCTGCTCCGGAGGAAGTGGGAGGAGTTTGAATGCTGCCTGTGACACAACACCGAGAGTTCCGTAAGCACCGGTGTGTAGGCGGTGCAGTTCATATCCTTGGACGTTCTTCACAACTCTTCCACCGCTTTTAGTTACGGTGCCGTCGGCTAGAACGATCTGCATACCGATGACCCAGTCACGTATACCGCCCGTGGAAGACTGGCGGTGCCCCGGTGCGTTAGAGGCTACCGAGCCACCTACTGTCGCCCTGTCGGGGTTACGGACTTCGAAAGCTAACCGCTGGCCTTCTTTGGCGAGGAGCGCGTTGAGCGTGCTGATAGTGACGCCAGCGTTAGCTACGACTGTCATATCGCCTGGTTCATGTTCGATCTTGCCGGTAAAACCGGATAGATCGATGGCGGTGTCGTAGCTTGTAGGAATATTTCCAATCCCGATCCTAGTACCGCCCCCCCATGGTGTCGCTGAGTGGCCTGCGCTTGTAATGACAGCCAGTGTTTTGGAAAGTTGGTCGAGGGCTTCTGGACGCTCGATTGATGAGGGAGTGAAACCGTCTAGCGAATGGCTCAATATCGTACTCTGAACCTACGCCTTCGCCGAACTTGTCGTTGTAGCGGGTGTTGTTGGTGCCACATGCATTTGCGGTTTCCAAGGAGCGGTGTCCCAAAGATGATCGCCGATAGCTGTCGCTTCGCTGATCGCGTCGTTCGGAACATCTTCTTCCCATGCGACGAGGTTTTGCTGCAGTTGTTCGAGTGTTCGTGCACCGACAATACATGCCGATACTGCCGGGTTCGAGCGTACCCACTGCAATGCGAGAGCCATTGGGGACACGTTGTACTTTTCTGTGACTGCTATGAACTGCTCCATAGCGTCGAAAGTTGCTTCGTTCCAGTACGTGGTCTTGTAGAAATTGGCCGCCCGGAAATCATCTGAAAATCGACCACCTGTTGGCATTTCTGCCTTGAACTGGCGGTGCTTACCAAGCAAGAAGCCACCAGCCTGCGGCGAGTAGACCATCACACCTACACCTTGATCGAGGCAGGCCGGGAATAGTTCACGCTCTGCTTCCCTGTACAGCAGGTTGTAGCGTGGTTGAACGGAGTTGAACTTACTGAATCCGTTCTTGTCCTGTGCCCACAACGCTTCGACAAGCTGTGGCCCAGAGAAGTTCGATACTCCGATGTATCGTGCCTTCCCTGCACGAACGACGTCGTTATACGCTTCAACCGTCTCGTCGATCGGCGTCGTTAGATCGGGGGAGTGAATCTGGTAAAGATCGACGTAGTCAGTTCCGAGACGCTTCAAGGAATCATCGATCGCTTGCATCACATATTTTTTGTTCACGCCGACATCGTTCGGATTTGGACCGACTTTGCTTTTGCCCTTTGTTGCGAGTACGACTTGAGAGCGTCGAGTCTTGATGAAGCGTCCAACATTTTCCTCTGACAGACCATCACAGTACGAGTTTGCTGTGTCGATGAAATTGATGCCACCGTCGAAAGCGGCCGACATGATCCGAAGAGAATCTTCTGCGTTTGTTTGACCCCCGAAGTTATCGGAACCAATGCAATATTCAGAGACTTTTAGTCCGGTTTTACCGAGATTTACATATTCCAATTGATCTGCCCCTTATTTCGCTGCCGACGATGTTGGTAGTGTGCCGAATGCTTGTCCCGAAATTGGTGGATAGGCCATTGGGGCTAGGGATTCGAACTCATCTGCAACTGCTCGAACTTCGGCCATGACTTCATATGGAGCTGATTCTGACCAAGCATCGAGCACGCCTTTGACGTGTTCTACTTTGCGAGCTCCAAATATTGGAGCAGTGACTCCCGGGAACTCGGAAACCCATTGGAGTGCTAATCGAACGGCTGGCTGTCCGTGTTTTTCGGCAATCGCCGTGAATTTATCTACAGCGGTGAATGTGGCGTCGTTGAAGTAACGAGATTTCAATCCGCCGCCCTTTGAGTCGTCTCTGGCATCAAATTTAGAGCCTGCTACAGCTTTGCCAGACTTGCCATGTTGGCCAGTTAGCATTCCACTTGCGAGAGGAGAGTAGGGGATGACTGCTACATCGTGATCGGCAGCGAACGGAATCATTTCTCTTCCTAGGCCGGGTTGGAGAATGTTGAATACGCTCTGGATAACCTCGAATCGGTACAAATTTCGGACATCGGAGGTCCAAAGTCCCTTTGCCAGCACCCAAGTTGGGAAGTTTGAGGCCGCAGCGTACACGATCTTGCCTTGGTGAATCAGATCGTCGACTGCGCGGAGAGTTTCTTCGACCGGTGTCTGTTCGTCCCATGAGTGACAGTAGAGCAGGTCGATTCGGTCAGTACGGAGCCTGCGGAGTGACGCTTCGACTGCACGTACGATGTGGTATCGAGAGGCACCCATATCGTTCACGCCGGGTCCTACCGCTGAGCGGTACTTGGTGGCTAAAACTACGTTGTTTCTTCGACCTGAATCAGCGAGGTAGTTCCCAATCATCGACTCGGAACGTCCTTCATTGTAGGAGTCGGACGTGTCGACGAAGTTGATTCCACCGTCGAGTGCAGTGCCAAGTATTTCATGGGCAGTCGGCTCGTCACATCCCCACTGGTTGCCGTAGTTGTCGGTTCCCAAACAGATGTTTGAAACCTTAGTTCCTGTGCGACCTAGCTTTACATATTCGATAGGAATTTGAAGACTCCTTGAAGTGTCAATTAGTGTTCTGGTTAGCTGTGTCTTAGATTGATCCAACGGGATTCTTTGACTGACTGATAGGCAGCATCGACGATCTCTGCGGCTTTCATTCCGTCATAGAAACTGGTTTCTATCAGCGACTGGTCGCCAGCAATAATTGCATCGGCGAATCGCTGATATGGTTGCGGATATTCTGGTCCAGGATCCAGCTGTGCCACCGGATTATTTGGACCTGTAACACCCTTCATACCGTACCGACCATCTGTTGTGATTCGCCCGAGCGCACCGGATATTTCAACTCGGGGTGATGTCTTGCCATCAGCGTCGGTCCCTCGAGAGGCGAACGAAGTGTGAACAACGGCCATACCTCCGTTCTCCCATTCACAGAGTAGCCCTGATACGTCAGGGACATCTACGTCGATACCTTCAGGATTGTCGGCTGTCGGCCGGTGTGGATTCGTAGTGTCGAATGATGCGACTACCCGTTTTACTTCGCCGTTGATGAATCGAAGCATGTCGAATACGTGGATAAGTTCGTAGACCGAACCTCCGCCATTTTCAGATCGGAAACGCCACGAGAGGGTTTCTGGTCGGGCGTCAAACTGGTGGGACATGCCCCACCAGAGGTTTGCGTGGTAAATGCGACCAACGAAATCGTTGTCGAGATAGCGCTTGATTCGCCCCATCATGGTGTTGCCACGCTGATTGAAGTTGGTTGAGTGAATCACACCAGCCTTTTCGACGGCGTCGAGCATCTCTTTACAATCGGCAGCCGTTAAGGCGAGCGGTTTGTCGCAGAGAACATGCTTGCCAGCGGCTATAGCATCGAGGGCGAGCTCTTTGTGGGAACCGGTCGGCGTAATGATGTCTACAGCATCGAGGCCGTCCATCTTCAGCATTTCAAGATGGTCGGTGAAACCGTTCGGGATACCCCATTTTTTTTGGAACTCAGTCAGGGCTTCTGGATTCCGTCGTACCGCAGCAACGACTTCAACGTTGTCGAGTTTTGAGAACTGCTCCATGTGAGTGTTGGCGAATCCACCGACACCGATGATTCCAATGCGAACCTTGCCTGATGCTGAAGGCACTATTGTTCCTTACTGCGCAAACGAAAACCGGGTATTCACCTGGTGTTGCGCTGCCGATCTGCCTGCGTTCTGACAGCAGTCTGTTCATTGAGGCACTCAGTTTAGCGAAAAAGCTGGCAACTAATTCGTTCTAGTCGAGTGTTTTACTGCCAGTCGCGGGTTCCAGTGGGGCGGAATGACTCTGCTGTTATACCGTAAGCTTCGCCGTGAATGGCTCCGCCGGGGAATACTTTGCCAGGGTTGAACCGTTCCCCCAGCGATGGAACATTGATCGCCGCGTCTACTGGCGATTCACCGATGAATGCAGTGCGTAATCTCGCCATAGCTTCGAGGTCGTTTTCATTGAATACAAGCGGCATGTAGGCTTGTTTTTCGATCCCGATGCCGTGTTCGCCCGAGAGTGCTCCGCCAGCGGCGACACATGCTTCAAGAATCCGCGCCCCCGCTAAAATTGCCTGCTTAACTTCGTTCGGATTTCGTTCGTTGAACAGAATAGCGGGATGAATATTTCCATCGCCTGCATGGAAGACATTTGCAACAGTGACTTCGAGTTCAGCGGCGATTTGATCGACCTGCTGGAGTACTTCACGAAGTTTAGTTCGTGGTACTACACCGTCAACAAGATAGTAGGTTGGAGCGATACTTCCGTAGGCTCCGATCGCTCCCTTTCGGGTCTCCCAGAGTTTCGCACGGGTTTCTTCGTCATCGGCCTCTCGAATCTCCATAGCGCCGTTCCGGTTGCATATCTGGAGGACCATTTCGGTCTGCTCTTCGACCGATTCCCTGAGACCGTCGACTTCAACAATCAGTACTGCTTGTGCTTCCGACGGATAACCAGGGTGATAGAATGGCTCTACGGCGTCGATTGTTTTGCGGTCCATCATCTCAAGAGCCGATGGCACCATACCAGCGGCAATGATTTCAGAGACGGTGTCAGAAGCAGCATCCATGGTGGTGAATGCTGCCAACATGCTGTGGATAGCCTCCGGTTTCGGTAGGAGCCGTACTGCGATCTTCGTCACTATACCGAGTGTGCCTTCTGAACCTACAAACGCACCTCGCAGGTCATATCCGGCTGATTCTCGCTGAGTTCCACCGAACCAAATTAGGGAACCATCGGCGAGAACGACCTCGAGCCCAAGCACGTGATTCGTAGTAACTCCGAGTGCCAAACAATGAGGGCCACCGGCGTTTTCGCCGATATTTCCACCGATAGTACAGGTTTTTTGACTGGCGGGATCTGGAGCGTAGAAAAGTCCAAAATGGCTGACTTTTTGGGATAAATGAAGGTTAATCATCCCCGGTTCTACGATAGCTATGCGGTTTTCTGCATCCACTTCTATTAGTTTCGTGAGCCTAGTGAGTGCAATGACCACAGAGTTTCGAAGTGGTACAGCCCCACCTGAGAGGCTGGTGCCCGCGCCACGGGCGACAATGTACGCTCCGTGTCGATTGGCAATCTTTACGATTTGGGAAACTTCGTTGGCCGTTGAAGGCAGTACAACGGCCTGTGGTGTCGCTTTATCTATTGAGCCATCGTATTCGTAGACCAAAAGGTCTTCGGGTTTCCAGATTACGTACTGGGCACCAACGATTTTTGAGAGGTCAGAAATTAACGAGGAACTGACTGAGGTTTCAGTGGACATGAAGTAATTGTTGCACGCACTTGACGAGTTACCAAGCCTTAGAAAATGGTTCCGACCCCAGTGACGTTTCGGATGATTTCGCGATCTTCTTGATCTCGAATTATCTTGGCTGTGAGTTTGTCGGGATCTCCCCATTGATCGAGAAGAATTTTAAGGAGGCGATTCTGAATTTCTGCATGCTCAGGATTGCTGGCGAGATTAGAGAATTCACCCGGGTCAGATTCGAGATTGTAGAGTTCAAGTTCGACCGGGTCGCCGTGACCATAACAGAGCTTCCACTTGCCTGATCTCACCATGCCTAGTGCTCGATCAGTGCCGTGCGCAAAGTGTTCTGATATCGCTATGTCGTTTAGCCCTGAGGTATCGCCATTTAGGGCTGGCACTAGTGATTGACCGTCGAGGTTCCACAAGTTGATATCAACCCCAGCGAGATCGAGGATCGTCGCGACTGCATCGACATTCGAAACTGCTTCACTGATTCGCTGACCTCCATCGAATTTTCCAGGCCATGCAATTTGTAGTGGTACGTTCGCTGACTGTTCGTAGAAGCACATTTTTCGCCATAGACCGTGCTCGCCCAACATATCGCCATGATCAGAGGTGTGAACGATTACAGTGTTTTCAGCGAGCCCTTGCTCCTTGAGTACGTCCATGAGATGCCCGATTTTGTCGTCCAAATATGTGCATAACCCGAAGTAGGCAGCGCGTGCTCTTAAGATTTCGTCGTCAGTCCAGTCTCCATCCAGACCAAACATCTGGCGGAGTCGCTGAGCCGACGGCGGAAGATCATCTAGATGTCCTTCGGGCAAGTTCGGCATATCGACGTTATCGGGATAGTACTTCGAGAAGTACGGTTCGGGAACAATGAATGGGAAGTGTGGTGCGATGAACCCGACGCACATGGCAAATGGTTTGTCGTGCCGAACCGGGTCTGACAGGAATTCAACAGCAGCATTTTCCATGGCATCGTCAGCTTCAATCATCGGGCTCACGCCGGGATCAGCTTCACGAACACCGTACCAATCTTCCGTTGCCTTCGGTATTCCATCCGACCAACGGTAATGGCCAAGAGGGGCTTCTATGTGCGGGTCTCGCGAAAGTTGCTTCTCAAATCCGTGAAGTGGATCCGGACCTACGAGATGCATCTTGCCGTTTAGAGCTGTGTCATAACCTTCGTTTCGCAGGAGATACGGCCATGTGATCTTGTCGACTGCCATCGGCTTCGTGTTGTCCCAAACTTCATTGGTCGAAACGTACTGCCCAGTCATGAACGATGCTCTCGACGGGATGCATAGAGGCGAGTTGCAGTAGTTGGCTTCGAAGGTTACGCCTTGCTCGGCTAGGCGATCCATGTTCGGTGTTTCGATTATCGCGTGACCGTATGTCGACGAGAACTGAGCTCCGTGCTCGTCGGACATGATTACAAGAAAGTTGGGTTTATTGGGCAAAATTGAATTCCGGTCTGTTTTCTGGAAGTAGGGTGTAGGGATACCGAAGACCTTGTTTTAAAATCTTCCGACCATGCCCGTATATCGCACCTAAATCATCTGCGTATTCTTTTTCAAATCCACTTTTTATCAATAATCTGGATATCGATGAACCTTGGAGTTTGACACGAGTTCGATGGCACACATATATAAAATTGTAGAAACGATCCCAGTCGAATTGTTGTAATCCTCCTCGGTTTGCGTTGAAAACAAACGGGTCAAAATGCAATTGAGCCATTTTGGGTAATTGGGGTTCCGTGGCAGCCTTGGACTCTATGATCAGTCTCATTTTCGAACCTGCCAGTGCGTTGTAACTCTTCAAAAGTGGCTTGAAAATCCACCTAGCAAGATTTACATATTCTTCGTATGTGATCGGTTCAGACCGCCATGATGTTGCACTGACCTCGATCATTGCGCTCTTTGAAATTGCCGAGATCGAGTTCACGTGCCCAGATGCATCTACGTGAATCCCGTCGAAAGGGGCAGAAATTGCAAATCCTTGATCACTACCGCCATTCCCAAATTTGTGCGTGATTATCGTGTAACCAAATAGCGTTTCACCGGCATGATGAAGATCTCGGAAAAATTCCACTTTATCCCGTCGGATATTTATTTTTATGTCCGGCAGCAAATCTGCGATGTCGATAGCCGTTCTGCTCATGACTTTAAAGATTCTCCGCTAAGGCGTGATCACCGCACGAGTTACTTCGCTGCCTTTTTGGTTGCCGAGCCATTCAGCGGTTTCGAAAGCTTTGCCGATCTGATCGAGCGGAAATTCATGTGAAACCACATTTGTAAGCGGATAGCGGTCGGCGGTTCGTTCGAGGAAATCGATTGCGTTTGGAATGATCCATGGATCATAGTGCTGGATGCCGTAGAAGCGCACTTGGTTGGAGACCATCGTCGAAACGTCTATGGTGGCGAACGAGTTGGGAGAGATGTGCCCAACTTCGAGGTAAGTACCTCGCATTCGAACCATTTTGAGTCCTTCTTCGACAACTGCTGGAAATCCGACGACTTCGATCACTTTGTCGGCCCCGATGCCATTTGTCAGTTCCATTACGCGATCAATTCGGGATTCAGGAGTGTCATACTCGTTCATGTCGATCGTGTGGGTCGCTCCGCATTGCATAGCCAAATCAAGACGGGGCTTTTGGCCGTCGATCACAATCACTTTTGCGGCACCGAGTTCACGCGCCACGGCGGTGGCGTTGACGCCTAAGCCACCAGCGCCTTGGACAACGATATTGTCTCCGAGTCGAACACCTCCGAGATGCAACGCTTCGTAAACTTGAGCCAGAGCACAGTTAATTGGAGCCGCTGCGGCATTGCTAATCGAATCGGGAAGCTTGAACACATAGTTCGGACTTCGCAGGTAGTAGTACTGGGCAAATCCACCGTTACAAACAGGCCATTCTTCCAGTGGTTTACGGCCCGTACGAAATTTGCAGGCTCCAAACTCTCCTCGGAGGCAGTTGTAACAACGAGCGCATGGGAAGAAATACGAATATGCGACTCTGTCGCCTTCTTTAAGTGGTCGACGGAGTGAATCGGTAGTAACTGTTTTGCCCATAGCGGCGATCTCACCCATCATCTCGTGTCCGAAAACGAAGGGGTCACGTGGTGGTGCACCTTCTGGAATTCCGTCACCGCGCCAGATGTGAAGATCCGAACCACAGATGCTGGTTGCTCGAACTCGAATTTGTATCGCGTCGGGTTCGAGTTCAGGGAGTGGTAACTCCCGCATCTCCCAGCTGTTGTCGACGTCGTGCCAAACTGCTGACGTTCCCATCTGTGCCATCGTGATCTCCTGAATTATTTCGCAGTGCGTCGACATATCAGCGAACACTGAACTCGATGGCAAATAACTTAATCCTGCTTACCCGAAGTAACAACAGGCGACAAGACCAATATTTCGGTCGCCCGACGGTGATTTCCAAAGAATAGAATTTCGCTACCGGATTGTGTTTTTATGACTCAGGCCGGGCTGGTCGCAAATTATATGAATCAACAGTGAGCAACAACGAATGACAATATCGAGCTGGCGATCACGCGCGGGCACAACGTTCCATACTGAAAAACGCCCTGCATCGGGATCAAAGGGAGTTGTAGTTACTAATCACCCGTTGGGATCGGCAGCCGGGTCGGAAATGTTGTTGGCTGGTGGAAATGCAATTGACGCCGCTATTGCTTCGTTATTTGCGCTGTCGGTGGTTGAACCGATGATGGTGGGAATATTCGGTGCCGGGCATATGAATGTACGGCTCGCGAACGGCGAACATCACGTGATTGACGGGTATGCAACGGCACCGGCTGCTTCGACCGAAGGCATGTACACACCGATTGCAGATTCCGGGCCAGACTATCTGAAGTCCGTCGATGAGCTTAGTTCTATCGGGTATCTCGCGATTGGTGTTCCCGGCAGTCTAAAGGCATGGACAGAGGCTCTCGAAACATGGGGCACATTGTCGCTTTCTGAAGTCATGGAGCCCGCAATTCGATTTGCTGCTCGTGGGTTCAGGGCGAGTGAGTATTTACACGAAACGATCGTGCAGATGGAAGATGTAATCCGACGATTTCCCGAAACTGCCGCCACGTACATACCAAAAGGAGTGGTTTTGCATCCGGGGGACCGTATGGATCGATCCGACTACGCTCGGACATTACGCGCAATTTCGGAGAACGGACCGGATTATTTATATAACGGTGCACTTGGCGAGATTGTATGTGATTACCTGAGTCGTAATGGTGGAATTATCACAACTCAGGATCTCGCTAATTACAAAACCGTTCATAGAAAGCCGATAAGAGGAGAATATCGCGGCTACGAGTTGTTTGGTCCTCCACCGCCCTCGGCTGCTGGAGTACACATCACAGAAATGCTGAACATCCTCGAGGAATTCGACATAGCTGGCATGGGTTTTGGCACTGCAGATTCCATCCACCTTCTACTCGAATCGATGAAGAAGGCATTTGCTGATCGAAATCGCTATACGGGGGATCCTGAGTTCGTAGAAGTGCCGGTGGATCGTCTGATTTCCAAGCATTACGTTGAAGATTTCATCGACAGCATCGATATGGACAAAGCCTCGCCTGAAATTTCTACCGGTTCGAACGAACCTGATCATACAACCCACATCACTGTTGCTGATTCTGCCGGGAACATCGTTTCGGCTACACAAACGATCAATGAGTTGTTTGGGTCTAAGGTGACTGTTCCCGGTACGGGAATGCTGCTGAACAATACGCAACAGATGTTCGATCCCCACCCAGGTAATGCACTTTCGGTACAGCCTGGAAAACGCGTGACGAGCAGTATGGCCCCAATGATAGTCATGAAAGACGGACATCCTGAGTTCGCTGTTGGGCTACCCGGAGGTGTGAGGATATTTACCTCGGTACTTCAAGCAATCGTGAATCTCATCGATCATAAGATGTCAGCGCAGGAGGCAGTTGAAGCGCCTCGGGTTTGGACACAAGGGCAAAATGTTGAGATCGAAATTGGTGTGCCAGAATCGGTTCGGTTTGCCGTCGCGGAAAAGGGTCATCGTGTGACACCTGTCTCTGCCATCGGCGGCGGAATGAACGTTGTGCGTTTTGAACCGGGAGGGACTCTCTCAGCTGCTGCTTGCTGGAGAGCTGATGGGCACGCAGTTGGAATTGGCGGTGGATTTGCCAGACGGGGAGTGAGATTTCGTCCATTAGCGAATGATGAAAACAAGTCAGTCGTAGTTAAACTAGAAGATACGAAATATTAACAGATAATGGAGACCTAGATTGAGCGTCCCGAACCACCAACTTAGCTGCCTCGATTGCTCATCTAAGCAAGAGCCATCGGTGAACGATCTGTACTGCGCCAAATGCGGTGGATTGTTTTTTGTTGAGTATCTTGAAGCGTCGGATGGAACTCAACCTCGGTTGCCGATAAGTGATCATTCGTCGGCAAATTCACTTGGAGAAGGCGATACGCCGCTTGTTTTTCTCGAAAAAACTGGTGAAGAACTCGGTCTGGGTTCCCTGTGGGCAAAGCTTGAGTTCATGGCACCAACGGGGTCGTTCAAAGATCGCGGCTCAGCTATCCTCACGACGATGGGCCGTGATCTCGGTGTGACCGAGTTTGTCGAGGATTCATCGGGAAACGCCGGAGCTTCGCTTGCCGCTTATGCAGCAGCAGCGGGGTTGAAATCTCACGTGTTCGCCCCTGCGAGTGCTGCGAGAGGCAAACTTGACCAAATCAAGATATTCGGAGCGAATTTGCACCAAATAGAAGGCCCAAGACAGGCTGCGACTGATGCTGCGGAAGAGTTTGTAAAAAAGCATGGGCTCGTTTATATGTCGCACAATTTGAGTCCATATTTCTCAGAAGGCATGAAGGCTGCTAGCTACGAGATAGTCGATGTACTCGAAGATGGGATAGATCACGTTGTGCTGCCGGTTGGCAACGGGTCATTACTGATCGGAATGGTTCGTGGGTATCAGGAATTACTCGAAGCAGAAATCATAGGCAAAATCCCGAAATTCCACGGAGTTCAGGCGCACGCAGTTCGACCATTGGTTGCTGCGCTCAATGCCGAAGAGTGGACCCATGATGACGTATTACCCACGAACGCCTCAGGAATCGCTGTATCCAAGCCGCCACGACTCGCCGAGATGGTCGACGCTATACGCATCACCAATGGAACTGCAGTTACTGTTTCGGAGGAATCACTGTTCGAATGGCAGGCCAGATTGGCGGTTTCAGAGGGAATTTTCGCAGAAATGACATCGGCCGGCGCATTTGCAGGGTTGGAAAAACTGATCGACTCTGGAGTGATTAAGCGCGATTCGAACGTCTGCGTGCCGATTACCGGCAGCGGGTTGAAGGAACCTCTGGAAAAGTAACCGAGCGGTGTTAGCTGTTGATCTGATCGAATGCTTTCTTGAAGCCTTCGATCGCACCTTCGATAACCCAATCGTCGACGCTGTAGGAGGCTCTAAAGAATCCGGATGTTCCAAACCCGACGCCAGGTACTACCAGAACGAGTTCTTTCTGGAGCAGCGCTACGAACTCGATATCGTCGGGTATCGGTGACTTTGGGAACAAATAGAAAGCACCGTCTGGCCGTACACACTCATATCCGATTTTGGTTAGCGTTCCGTATAGTCGATCACGTTTCTTGCGGTATATGTCGATGTCGACGGTCGCTCGCTGAATTCCGGCGACAGCACGTTGCATTAGTGCCGGTGCATTCACAAAGCCGAGTGTGCGCAGTGAGAAGTTGAGAGCATCAAGCAGATCAGTTTTACCTGGATCCCTAGGGTTTACTGCGATGTAGCCAATTCGCTCGCCAGCAAGTCCCATATCCTTCGAGTGTGACGTGGCGACGATTGAACGTGGGTGGTGCTCGTAAATAAACGGGTAGGGTGCATCGGAGTAGATAAGTTTTCGGTATGGCTCATCTGAGACTAAGTAAATCTCCGTGCCGTACTTTTGCTCGGCCCGTTGAATTGCAGCTGCTACAGCACGAATAGATGATTTCGGGTAAACGACGCCAGTCGGATTGTTTGGCGAATTGATGATGACCGCCCGGGTTTTCGGGCCAATTGTCGCCTTAAGCGACTTGATGTTTGGGAGCCAGTTTTCGTCACAAGTCGCTATTTTCGACACTCCGGTTTGGTGTTCGGCATAGAAGACATACTCAGCAAAGTAAGGTGCGATCAGCACGACTTCATCACCTTGGTCGAGAATTGACCGGAGGATGGTGTTGATCGCCCCAGCCGCACCGACAGTCATTATGATTTCGGCACCGGTGAAGGCAACTCCCGACTCCTCGGCGAGTACTTCCGCAACTTTTGCCCGAACGTCAGGGAATCCACCGTTCGGCATGTACCTGTGGGTTCCTGCGGATACTTCCGCGATAATTCGCGTTAGCTCGGCTTTGAACTCAGCGGGTGGCTCCAATAATGGGTTGCCAAGCGACAGATCGAATACGTTCTCAGGTCCATGGATTTTTCGTAGCTCGATGCCTTGTTCGAACATTCTGCGAATCCACGAACTGCTATTCATCTGTTCTCGAACTTTTCGAGATATCGCCATCAGGGCTTCCTTAGCTTATTGGAGGTTTGCTGAACTGCTACTGAGGTCTACTTGAAGATTCGTTTTTAGTTTTCTCGTTACTAACTTCAGGGGATACGGTCTCGGTATCTTCCGTATCGATGACATCATCCGCTTTCTTTTCGCCAATCTTGAAGAAATCCTTCATGAATTGAGGTCCGCCCGAGTATGGGTTGTCGACTACGAACGTTCCTGCAATCTTGTCGTGCCAACCCTGGCGTTTCGGATCGAAGATGAGCCAGAAAAATCCAACCCCTGCGGCGAGAAATGATACGAGCTTGCCGATCATTTCTCTTGGGATCGCTGCAGGACCTGGCGTCCGTCCGTTGGAATCGACTACGACGATGGCTGCGACCCACTTACCGGGAGTACGACCCCACAGAATTGTCGGGATAATGAAATATCCAAAGAAGAATATGAGATCAGGAGCCGATGCGCCTTCGTTGAAAATATTTCCGTTCGCTACCGGTGCCACCATATAGATGATCATCATGATCAGACCCAAGTCGATTGTGAATGCGTAGAGTCGTCTCATCGGCCCAGCGAACACCATCGGGTAAACAGTGGGGCCTTCTGGCTTGACTGGCGGTTTCTTTGAATTCGCTTTTTTGTCAGTCTTGGACTGTACGTCAGCTTTGTAACGGGATGTGGAAGACCGTTGGCGGGGGTTTTGTCGTTTTTTGGTTCCTGAAGGCATATAAAGCCAATATTACGTCTCAGTCGCTTTCACGGCACTACTAACTGGAATTAGAATCGGCGACAGAATCATCTTTTTGAGAATCACTCGCTGTTTTAGCGCGAGTAACCGGTAGGAGAATCCACATGGCAGGCAGGCTTGAAGGCAAGATAGCGCACATCACCGGAGGAGGTTCAGGTCTCGGGGATGCGATGGCTCATTTGTTCGCTCGGGAAGGGGCCCGCGTCGCTGTGTCGGATGTGAAATTGGAGTCAGCTCAACGTGTTGCTGACTCGGTTGTTGCTGCTGGAGGTGATGCGATTGCTCTGGCTGGCGACGTGTCGTCGCGGCAGGATTGTGAACGTCTTATTGCGGAAACTATATCGAAGCTGAGTGGAATCGATGTGCTGGTCAATAGCGCTGGTGTTACACCAAGATACGCGCCGAAAGAATGGGATTTCGAACAGACTTGGGACTGGGTGGTGAGTGTCAATCTTAAGGGCACGATGATGATGTCTCGATTTGCAGTGGACCACATGAAAAAGCAGAGGTCGGGATCAATAGTGAATCTGGCGTCGATCATTGGTCTAGTCGGGTATGCGCAGGGCATCAGTGATGGATTCAACCCGTACCCGCATACCAAAGGAGGCGTTGTACAGATGACCCGTGACATGAGCATTGCTTTGGCAAAAGAAGGCATTCGAGTTAACTCGTTGTGTCCGGGATTTACTTACACGCCGCTTGTTACAACCCTTGTCGAAGATGCTGACATGCATGCACGTCTGAAATCACTTCACCCGATGGGGCGGCTTGGCGAGGCGATCGAAATCGCCAATGCTGCGTTGTTCCTTGCTTCAGATGAAGCATCGTTTATCACAGGGGTTAACTTGCCGGTGGATGGCGGTTACACAGCGCAGTAGTTTCAGCTTTCGACCGAATGTAAGAATCAGTGGAACTGTGTAGCGTGATGTAACTGGCGGTCGGATCTGTCTTCAGCTAGAAGATCGACGCCGGATCGACTACCGATAGTAGTTTTCGATCTTCAACTAGACGTTCGAGATTCGACAGCGCGAACACGACGGCTCGTTCATTGCCTTCGCCGGTCCCGCCAGCCCAGTGTGGGGTGACGATTGCGTTCGGCATGCTCAACAGAGGGTTTTTCGGGTCTGTCGGTTCTTGTTCGAGCACGTCTAAACCAGTTCCTGTGATCTCACCGTCTTGCAGAGCTTTGATTAGGTCTGCTTCGTTGTGAACCGGACCGCGGCAAGTGTTGATGAAAATGGCGGTCTTTTTCATAAGACCGAACTCACGTGCGCCCATCATCCCGCAGGTCGAGCTGTTTAGTGGGACGTGAACTGTGACGACGTCGCTGACTCGTAAAAGTTGATCTAAATCGACTGCTTGGGCACCAAGCTCATGATCCCTGCCGGGCATTAGTTCAACGACATCGTGATAAAGCACCTCGCAATCGAACCCGGAGAGTCGACGTGCTACTTGCCTGCCTATATTGCCGAATCCGATGATTCCGACGGTCTTGCCGTTTATCTCGGTTCGCACAGGAAGTTGATCGACTCCGTCGCGCCAGTTTCCGTCTTTGGTATTGATCCACGACTCCATCATTCGTCTGTATACACTAAGCATGAGTGTTATGGCGTGTTCAGAGACGGAAATGGCGTTTGACCCACCGTTGTTTGCGACGCTTATGCCGAGCTTGCTCAATCCAACAACGTCGACCGAGTCATAACCTGCGGTCAGTAGCTGCACAAGCTTGAGCTTCGGGAGTTGTTCTGCCACGTCTAGCGGGATAGAGGCGAGCCATGGAACCGCTACATCAGCGTCTTTGAGTACTTCGATTAACTCGCCCGGCGACGAAGTAGGGTCGGCAATTATGACATTTACGTTGTCAGCGGCATGATCATTCAATAGGTCCCAACGACGTTTGTGCTCCGCAGTAGCGAGGTTGGCGAGGAAAGCAATTGTTGGCATATTTGAGCTGAGTCCAGTTGGTCGGAAGATATTTGTTGATGAAATCGTCCGGCAGTGTACCGGTGATGTGGATCGGTTGGCGGGTTCGGATTTTCTAAACAGGCCGTGTAACACGAACTCCTGATTTGTACACATCCTTTATATCCCAGAGGGCATTCAGATCAGAGATCGGGTTGCCACCGACTACTAGCACGTCTCCTGGGCGACAAGTGGCCAGCGTCCCAGCTTTACCACCAACGGCGATGGACTCTGCCGCGTGGCTCAGTCCTGTGACCAGCGCTTCAGTGTTCGTAAGGCCGGCTTTAGTTAGTGCGATCATTTCTTTCACGAATTCTCCGGGCGGGAATGCACCCCAAGGTGAATCGCTTCCAGCGATCATCCGCACACCCATCTTGATTAGTCTGTTCACCGATTCGTTTCGAGTATCGAGCGACCGGTTTGCCGAATCGATGCTGATCTGTTCGTTATCTGTGAGCCAGCCGCGGTTGTAACCAATCTGCACTGCCTGGTCGATACCTGCCTGAACAACGTGAAGGGTTGGGTTCACCCATGCTTTTGCCGCTGCAAGTTGCTCAGCAAGAGGTTCGTTAAACTCGTACATACCGGTTTCATCTTCGAAAACGCAGTTAATGATCATGTCGACACCAGCATCAAGTGCGTTTTTGATGCCCTGCATCGACGCACAGTGAGCAGCCGTAAGTTTTCCGAAACGATGTGCCTCTTCAACAATTACTGTCATCTCTTCGAGGGTGTATGAGGGTCGGAGAGGATTCGACGACCACGTTGAACCGCCTGTGGCCATTATCTTGATGAAATCGGCGCCCTCTTTCACGAGTTTTCTGACTTCGGAGCGCACCCCTTCAACTCCATCGGCTTCCGAACCGCAGTACCAGAAGTGACCGCCTGTGATTGTGATAGGTCGACCTGAAATGACCATCTCTGGACCCTCTGAGAGTCCTCGTCGGATGCCTTCTTTCAGTGAGAATCCAACTTTGTTCTTCGCACCATTTTCGCGAGCGGTGGTAACCCCAGCATGTAGGAATGTTCGAGCGTTCTGTAGTGCTCGCATTAGCAAAACGTCATCTTGCTCGGCGCCGGTGATATCGCCGTGTGTGCCGTCACCGGGGGCCATCATGTGGGTATGTCCGTCGACCAAGCCCGGTAGGATGGTCGAGTCACCATAGTCTATGACCGTCAAATTTGATCCATCTGGAGCTGAAAGTTCTCCAACTGGACCGATTGCGGTGATCTGCCCGCCGTTCAATAGCACTGCCTGTCCAGAGATAGGAGCAGTCCCAGTGCCATCGAATATTCGATCAGCTTTTATCAGGGTGTAGTCATTCGGTAAGTCCGTAGCCAAGAGTTCTCTCCGAGATAGCGCAGTGTCAGTGCTTTGTTAGCAACGTTGTCTCACAACATTGCTTTAGGCGCAATCAGAGAGAAGAGTGCGAATAGCTAAATAACGCCTAGTTTGGCTAGTGTGTTTTCGAGAGCCGCTTGGGAGGTGAACAGGTGACCGATCATCCCTGAATCTTCGGCAGCCTCAACGTTCTGCGAGAGATCGTCGATGAATAGTATTTCACCTCTGGGAATGTTAGAACGCTTAATCAGAGCATCGTAGAAGGCGGGTTCGGGCTTCATCGATGCGACTTCATAGGAGACGATAACAGGGTCGAATTTCGAACTGAACGGCAGGAATTTCTCCGCTGATTTCCAGTGTGGCTGGCTCGTGTTCGAAACAAGGGCAATTCGGTGAGAGATGGCAATTTGTTCCACCAGTGGGAACATATTTTTGCTTGGGATCAGGACACCGTCGTAGATTCGAGTGAATTCATCCAGTGGCATGTCGATGCCGAGTTTGGAGATCGCACGAATGGCATGTTCATCGAAACTCATTTCACCACGTTCGAATTTCAGTTTTTTGTTTTGGCCGAACGTTATCTCGTGAACGTCTTCCCATGGCTTGTCACAGAGTTCGGATAACAGCTTTGCCGCAGAGATTTCGTCGACCGAACACAGCACGTTGCCTAGGTCAAAGGCCACTAGTTTGATGTTAGGTTTCAAAATTACTTGCTCGGGGAGTTGGAATTGCTGGCATCTTCAGCAAATATGTCCACTAATTATTTTGTCGTGGCGTCGGCTGGTAGAGTGGTCTCAATCTTCTGGAGTACTGCATGGACTTATTGTGGATCGTATGTCTTCTTCCGTGATATCTGATTAGCCGATTCCTATGTTGGAATTGACTTACTCGTGTCGTAGCGCTTCGATCGGATTCAACGAAGCTGCCCTTACTGCTGGGTATATTCCGAAGAACAATCCAACAGCAACCGATACTACAAGGGCGATTACGGCAATGTGTGTTTCGATCGCTGTTTCTATCACGTCTCCTGCGACGGTCGCACCGTTTCCGAAGTAGGCAATGGCCCAGCCTGTCAGCACTCCGATAATTCCACCCCCGAAAGTCATTAACACGGCTTCGGTCACGAATTGAAGCAGAATATCCCGGCGTTTGGCACCGACTGCACGACGTATTCCGATTTCTCTAGTGCGCTCCGTTACCGATACCAACATGATATTCATAACGCCGATTCCACCTACAAGCAGGGATATTCCGGCGATCGAACCGAGTAAGATCACGAATGTCCCCTGGGTGCCTTCGAGTGTCTCGATTGTGTCTTGCTGAGTCGTGATTTGGAAATCATCGTCATCATCGGCGGCAAGCTCATGCCTGAGTCGAAGCACCGTCGCGATGTCGAGCCGAGCATCGTCTACGGTGCTTTCGGAAGTAGCAAGTACGTTTATCGATGATACTGAGATAGAGTCGGGCAATCCTTTTTCATTATTTAGCCTGTAGTGGACAGTTGTGATGGGGACAAAACTGAGCTGTCAGGGTTGAAGATCGTTCCTTGTTGACTTTTGATTACTCCGAC
>ERZ890510.283-NODE-283-length-42451-cov-6.808189_pt1 | contig 42451 bp, 64 predicted proteins | sample MGYA00521265_ERZ890510 | MGnify/ENA primary metagenome ERZ890510 (study PRJEB32303, sample SAMEA104408624) | aquatic metagenome | biome: Brackish water; feature: Chemocline; material: water | place: Baltic Sea | collected 2014-10-26T21:54:00 | depth 110 m ... | reverse complement strand
TAAACGCCGTTTGCCCAGAAGTGGCAGTGTATAGAGTGCGCGTATATACGAACTCTCCGACTGTTGCCCATGAAGGATCAGTGCCATTGGTGCTTAGGTACTTACCGCTGTTTCCTGTCTGACTAGGGAGTGCGTCTACATCACCAAAGGCTATCGCGCCAGAGCCGTTAGTCAGCAACGCTTGACCGCTTGTTCCATCAGTTGTTGGGACAGTAAACGCTGTGACAAACGCCTGAAGATTAGTGTCAAATGCCAGAACAGACACACCAATATCAGTAGTTGTCACATAAGATGTTAGGTCAGCAGGCGCGAAGGTAAACACTCCAGACGTATACGCTAGAGTGCCTCCGCTGCTTGCAGATGCCGTGGTAACGGATAGATCGGTATCTTCTAACTTATCCGTATTGAGGTTGGTAAAATTGGCATCTACCTCGTTATTAGTAAGAGGCGAGCCTTTACCCGCTCTAGTGGTAATTGTAGCCATGTTCGCCTCATACTATTTAAGATGCAGAGAGAGTTATAGTCCAAGTGATTGTCATAGTGTCATCTGCACCTTTGTTAACTGTTGCAAACACTGTACGACAAAGCATTGTTCCTGCAGTGGACGCATTAAATATGCCCGCCTCAGTTACTGCTCCTGTACCATCTCCCGCCTCAAAACTAGAGACATAGGTTGCTACCCCAGCCGCGACAGTAGTGCTGTCAAGCACTTCTCGTGACCCTAGTATGCTTCCTAGATCGGTATCCCCCGCTGCTGCGGCTGTGCTGCCACTACCTACAGCCATATGGCTCATAGCGGTAGCACTTGTATCTTTCATGCGGCTAGCGATAAAGGCTAGTCCCGCACTTACAACTAGATTCTTCTCTTTTCGTTTCTCTTTAACATTACCGCTGCTATCTAAAACGGTTATGTCCAAGCTACCAACCAGCTTAATATTGTCATTAATCATTGCCAAGCCCTCAGAATGTTCTTGAAATTCCAACGTAATCTTCTAGAAAGTAAGTCGCATCACAGTACGATTGCGATCTTATCAATCCGCTATCTGTAACTGCCGGAGATTCTGACAGCACTTTGTTTAATGATTTTACAGGACTATCTGACGCTGACAAATCATTATCTAAAGGCTTCGCTGTTGCGATAACCGGAGAGTCAACCGCACTGTAGGTGTCGGCTAGGCTCTTTTCATAGTCTATTGCGTGGGAGTCTGCCAGTCCCGCAGCTTCCGCGACAGCCTTTCCATAGGCTAGGCTTTGGTCGTCAGATATTGATGCATCATCCCCCTCTTGAGGGTTTTGATCTATATCCAAATCTTCAGACACGGTAACTGTATCAGAAAAACTCTTGCTTAGAGAAAGACTTACCTGCTCTATTACAGATATTTGATCTGATTCTGCTTTGCTTACTGCAAAAACAGCGGCTTCAGCTATGACTAAAGCATCTGAAGGGCTTATCCCTGCACTCAGAACGTAGCTAAATACATCAGCTATAGCTATTTGCTCTGCTTGGGACTTGCCTACTTCCTTGCTTTCTGCATCTGTTATTGAGCCTGCGTCAGTAAATTCTCTGGCGTATTGAACCGCCCTGCTAAACACATCTGTGATTACTGCTAGATTTGATGTGTTCTTGTTAAAATCTATTTTTTGATCGTCTAAGGCGGCGGCTGAATCTGATAAAGATAAGCCTATGTGCTCAAGGAATACTCCAAGTATAGACGAGGCTTTTAATCTGGCGCTTAATGTTGCGGCTATAAGCCTCTTGCTTACGGCTGATCCTAGAAGCCTCTTGCTTACCGCTGATACTTTGAGTTTTGTTGACACTAGCCAAAATCCTGCCTAACTATAAAGCTAAGGACTTCAAACACTGTTTCTTTACCGCCGTCACTAGAGTAAACAACCTCAATCTCCCCCTCATAATCTCCTGCATCTATATCAAGATTATCAGCAGTAAAGCTAAATGTGGCGTTACCAATCGCGTAATCGCCCGCTACGGCCTGAGTGGCAGTCAAAGTGAACAATACGGTGGTTGTATATGTCTTGCGAAAGCGTAGAACAACGCTAGAGGTGGTGTTTAAATCAACAACGGAGCCATCATAAGCTCTAGTGATAGTGGTTTTAATCTGGGTTCTTGTATCGCCTTGAACCAGTAACATAGCAGCCATGATGTGTATTCCTTAAAGTTTCCTGCCCCAAACAAATCACCCTGTAGAACCACTTGCTTGAGCGATTATAGACGGGAGCAGCGTGGAGGTTATAAGCAACACATAAACCCCCCATAGCATATTCTCTAGCCTTAAAAAGCGCTTCTCACCAGAGCTTAACTGATGCTGAAGGTATTTGTATCTTTCAGCGCACTCTCTTTCGTGCGCGTTAATCTCGCTTGCTACTTTCTGCAAATCTGCGTTTGTAGCATAACTAGCTGGTGTTCTAGGCACAGCAAAATCCCCTATAAACCTATAGATGCCTTTCTAGGGCGGCGTTTTTTTGTTTTGGCGACTTCTTATCTGGGGATAATGTTATTGTAGCTTCGGTAGTTACAGTCACATCAGGCTGAACAGTCTTAATTTCCATTGCCCAACCGTTTAAAGTGAATGCGTCCATAACCTTCTGCTGCCACTCTCCGGCAACATTGATTATTTCTCCGGCTTTATACAAGCCAACCGTGTTACCTGTTTCATCCATAGAACCCACTTTAGGAACTATTATTTTATAAGTAGCCATCTATTGTTCTCCCAAACTATTAGGGGGGGATTACCCCCCCCCATAGCCATTCACTTATGTCGGTGCGTGTATTGGATGACCTTTTATAACAGACGCAGCAATGGGAGTTCCATTGGTGTGAGTGCCAGTAAAATCAGCCACTACTCGGACATACTGCTTACCGCCAGTGTACCCGACCACGGTGACTTGAGGAGTCTCCGCGTTAGCATCAAGAGTTAAGATGATTCCTGTAGCGCTAGCAGTAGCATCAATGATGCCGCTGGCAACCGCTGCGTAAGTAGAGTCATCCGAAGAATCCTCTAGCTTAAAATCAATCTTAACTGATGAACTGAGGGTATCACCCTCAACGCCAGTGTTTACGACAATAGTAGCTGACTCAAAACCTGCCAAGTCAACACCAGTGCCGTTAGCATCAGTCGTACCCACAACAGGGGCTATACTCTGAACCGCTACAATATTATTCGCTAAATCTCTCATAATCGCTCCTTAAGCAGAAATAGTCTGCTTGACAATGGCTTCAGCCAGAACTACCTGACCACCAACTCGGCGACGAGCTACATAACGAACATTACCTGAAGTGGCTTGGGTGAACGGGTCACGAAGTACAGCCATAGCAACACGGTCAACAATCAAGTAGCCACGACGGAAGTCGCCGAATGCTACAGGAGTTGCGCCCGCTGCTATGTCAGCCATATCAGTAGCTTCTATATAGTTGTAGCCTAGAATTGTATTCGTAGCGCCACCTTGCAGAGTCATACCCGCTTGGAAGACGTACTGTCCCGCAGTGTCCTTGAGCTTGCGGATAGCAGCCAAAGTAGTGCGGTTAAATACAAAAGTACCTGCGCGTCCGTATTCGCTCTTAATGCTATGCACTAGAGTGATTAGGCCGTCAGCAGTCAGCAAGGTAGCACTACCTGAGTTAACAGATGCTACGCTAGCGTTTGACATAAAGCCTTCAGGCTTGCCAACAGAGTCACCAACCACGAAAGCTGCACCTTCAGATTTGGCAAATTGCTCTGCAAATTCTGACTGCATCTCAGCTTCAAGGTTAAACACTGAATCTTCAAGGTCTTGCTCAGAGATATCAACCAGTGCGTACTGCTCGTGAGCAGGAATCTCTTCCAAGCCTACGTTGTAGCCAGTTGTCTCTGCGCGAGTACCAGACTCAGCAACCCAAGCGGCGGCGAACTGCCCTGTGCGCTTAGGAATCTGAATAGAGCGCTGTGCTGTGCTACGAATCCGAGCAATGCTGCGGATAGGTGACATTTCAGTAACGCTTTTAATCAGATCACGAACGTACTCAGGAGGCGCTAAATAGCCGCCAGTAGTATCATTGCTGACTGTTAAAGCCTTCTTCTCAGCAGGGTCAAGAGATTCAATGCCTTTACGGCAGAACTTGTCCCAAGCCTTGATAGACTCATCTACTTGCTTGCCATCAAAGCCAGTTGCAGGGCGTTGTAACGCAGTTTCCATGCGCTCCATCTGCTCTTCAATCTTTTCTTGATGTGCTTTTTGTTGAACCAGTTGCTGATTAATAACCTCCATTGAGTCCAATTTGGCTTCAATGTTAGAAATTTTACCGTCCAGAAGGGGGTCAGCAACACCTTTCTTAACATTCTCCAATTTTTGGTCGTAGGCTGATTTAAACTGCTCAAAAGCCTCGCCCATCTCGGAGACTGCATTTTTGATATCATCACTCATATCAAGCTCCATACTATAGGTGTTTAAGTTTATTGGTTAACGAGTTGATCGCAGAAACCGCGACATCACTCTTGCTCTCTTCAGCATCTCGCTGATTGAAGGCTTCATGGACAGCCTTAGCTGCCACCTTCGCTTCTGAACGGGATAAAGCGAAAGCATCGCGCATTCCATTTTCCCATTCCCTGATAGAAACCTCTTCTCCTTTGACCGAACGCACCCTAGCTTTAGGGTTCATTGGAAAGGTGACTAGGCTGATTTCCATCAAATCCACTTCTTTGATGTAACGCTTTTTAGCTTTGCCATCGTACTCTTGGCCTTTGGGAGACACCCTAAAACCGATAGAAAGCCCATCTAAAGCGCCCATCTTGATTAATTCGTATGCTTCTCGCCCTGCCTGAGTGCCTAAAGCCAAGCGCCCCTTAACTTTTAGACCCTTTTCATCCTCTTCAATCTCTTCAAATACACCAATAGGCATATCAGACTTATGTTGATAGAGGAGTTTAACGCCTTTAGGCCCGCTGCGGGCTATAGATTTGGTGAATGCGCCACTTACTACAACGTCATTTCCTAGATCAGTGTTGTTAAAGATTGAGCCATAGCCGTAGAAAGTGCCTTCTTCGCCATCTTCAGCCTTGATATCAGAGCAGAACTCCAAAAGCTCTTTAGTGCTTTCGTCAGCTTCGCTATCATCTTCCTCACTGCCGTCCATTTCTTTTTCATATTCTACTATTACAGAGTCCTCTGTTTCAGTAACTCTGCGAACGTGCTTTTCTTCGTCAGTGTCAGAAGCCTTGGATGCAATGCTAGCGATGGTCTGCGCTAATCTTTCTGCCGCTCCATTGGTGCTATCTGTCATGTCTTTGCCCTCATAGCGGGTTTAATTTAATAACCTGAATTATGGTCGGCTAACCAATGCTTCGCGTCATCTACGCTATACGGCTCAGTCAACCCAAGATGTGCATTATACAATCAGGGGTTATTTCATGCACTATATCAAATTGATTGTAATACACAACTCTATACGACACGCTTTAAGAAAGCAGCCTCATCCATCCAAGATAGGAACTGCCTGTCCTCTTCGTTATCTTTAGGGTACTGGTTTACAACCCGTTCGTAGTGAGCTTCTTCTTCTTTGCCCCATACGTCAATATCCATTAGGTCATCAAATTCAGCTTGTAGCTCTTCTTTAAAGGCTTCATCAAATTCCATCTAAGTCAGCTCCGTTCTTTATGGCATTAATTAATTTAATAAATCTAGGGGTGACTAGCTCATCTTTACCTGCCGCCCATAGCGCGAAGTTTTCCGCAAACCATTCTTCTGCATTTGTATCAGCATACCTTGTAGCCGCTGTACCTCTCAACTTTTTATTTTTCATCCACTTTTCTACAGGAGGAGCATAGTAGGAGAACAGATCAGACGCTTTGTGCGTTTGGTGAACCAGATGCCCGAACTCGTGGTACATAGTTGATCTTAAGTCATCAACGTAGCTATCTGAATAAGACTCCGCAGTAAATGGCCTGTCAGCTTTATTATCTCCTAGCTTCCAAGTAGATACAGAAGCGGGCCTTTTTTCAAATGAACCCTTATTTATCTTATCTATGTACTTAAAATTAAGACCCATGACGCCATCGCCCATGTTAGCTAACGCATTGCCTGAGGTTATAGCCGTTATCCCGCGCAGCTTTGGTACGTTCAAAAGATCAGATAGTACGCTTAACTCCTTTAGGACTTCATCTGCTATTAAAGCCGTATCCTTAAGCTGATTTGACACTGAATAGTCTAGTTCGCCGTATTGGGAAAGGTCTCTGCCTGTGAACCTGCGTCTTGACTTAGTACCTACGGGCCAATCTTCAGAATTAGATTTTAGAGTTTCTCTTATTCTGCCCTTTGCGTTTTTCGTCTCTGTGGCTCTTTGAAAACTGCTTAGCCCGCTATATTTCTTGCTAAGCTCGTAATCTGGCAACCCCAGAGGCCGTCCATCCGCTCGTAGAGGTACGCCATATTTCTCATCAACTTCTGGAATCTTTTCATCAACAACGTCATCGTCAGCATCTATATAAACCGTCACGCACCTACAATTTATTACGTTTGCAGCGCCGCCCTTATTATCCCCCGCATACCCCATAATCGCGCCATTAGGCATATTGAAATCTTCGTCCATGCCCACCTTGACGCCATTCATAGCTGCATGAGCTGATCTAGTCCTTGCGTCTAGTGTGGCTACCCACTGCTTCTGCATTGAGATGCCAAGCTCGCTGCCTAGATCTCTGTGATAAGCGTTTTGAGCATAGCCCGCTGCATTATGAGTCTCTGTCCTAGCGATTAGCGCAGCTCTATTCTTGTTTATTTGAGTGTATTTCCTCCTGATATTCCTGCCTATCTGATCTACGCCAACCCCCTCTCTTTGGTATATCTCAATATCATCAACAATGTCTTGGGTCATTATTCTAGAGATATTTGAAAACTGAGTGTCTCTCCCCTGCGTATAGGCTCTGCCCCACTCATTGATAGCTTCTACGCGGTTAAAGCCAAAACCTATATCCGTAGTAGCCTTAGATAATACGGGCTTATAACGTGCGTCATTAGCTTCTACGATGGTTGTAAATAGCTTTCTTATCTCGCTGCTAACTGCCGCTTGAATCTCTGTGTTTTTTCTAATCACAGATGATTCATAGTTAGGCTGTACGCCAGACTTTAGCTCATCAATGATAATGGATAGGTCTTTACGGAAGGAGGTGTTTAACTTTTTCTGTAGACGGCGAGAACTAACAGATACCATTCTGGTCTGCTGTGCTAGGTACTGCCTAGCGTTTACCCTGCCCTGCTTAAAGGTAGGTAGCTGTTTACGCCCAGACGCGAGTCTTCTTGCCGCCCCAATATTCAACAGCGTGTCCCTCGTTTATAAGCATTTGGCATATGTCTACGCCTTCAGCGTTTATTGGGATGCCTAGTATTCTACCGAACTTCCCGCGCCCTAGGCTTTTGAGCGTTACGCTATCGCCGCATAGCTCTTTAAGTCTTGCCTTAGCTTGCAGCCCTAGCGCCTTTTCGGCTAGATTCCTTGTTCTGCTTTCAGGCGTGTCTATTCCTGCGAGCCTAACCCTTTGCTTTCTAAGGATCACATAGAACCCTAAGTCTATGTCTACGTCTATGGTGTCACCATCAACTATTTTTACAACCTCGCAGTTGTAAACATAAGGGCTACTCATTGCTATCCTCTAGCTTCTTGACAACTTCTAGCACAACATCTTTCATGCCCTGCTGTTTTATCTTAGGGTTTACAGCGCCCCACTTAATCAAAGCAACAATGCCAGCTATATTGGAGACGTTTGGCTCAGTCTTCCCGCCGACAAATTGATTACCATCTACCACGGTATGTCTAGCGCACCAAGCCTCTCGCTCTTTTATCCAATCAAGGATTGCAGTGCTTGTTGAGCCTTCTCGTGCTTTTTCCCAGTTTTGGAAACCGATGCCGCTGCCTCGGATGTTTCCACCTGCGCCCCATATCTTGCGGCCTACGGTTGATTTGTCATCATATAAGGCTTTGGCAAACTGAAAGCTAAACTGCGGATATTGACTGTTTTTAAGGCTGATTTTCTTGTTCTCCCCCTGAGTAGGGAAGTCGGTAACATCTTCTACCTTGGCCTCGCTGCCCCTGTCATCATATAGATCAATATCTTCTTGTAGTAATGGGTCTTTGGCAGGCTCTACAGGAGCATCATTGAGCGCAAACAAATTAGCAGGAACCAATAAATCATCAGCCCCATCAATAGGGCTTAGGCCAACCATTTCCCTAGCCTCATTACGGGTCATTATGCCCTTCTCAACAGCGCCGATTACATTCGCATAGATTACTCGCCTTCTCTCTGAGAGAGCAGGTATTGCGTCTACGTTGTACTGGAAATGTATATCTTGGTCGTACTGAGGTACTAACCACTCATTTATGTCTGACTCAACCTTTCTAAGGTAAGGGATGATTGTTTCTTCATACAGAGCAAGCCTAGCTTCGGCTACATTGCTGTAAGTCTGGTTATCAGGCACGCCAACCAACTGACTAGGAACACCGAAACACAGAGCTATATCAGTAGCAGCCATGTGTTTCATGTTTAAAAAGTCCATATCTCTAGGAGATAAGCCCATCTCTTTCCAATCAAAGTCTCCCTCTAGGAGCATTGGTCTGCCCGCGTTCTTGCTGCCCGCGAACCTTTGATTTAAATCAGTTAATAGTTGTTGCCTCTGGCTTTCAGATAGCTGCATCTTGTAGCCTTGGTCATCCTGAGGCTTGAAAACAACCGCGCCACTTGGGCGAGCGCCATTCTCTAGAAGGTTGATATTGTGCCTAGTAGCAGAGTTGTGCTGATCTACTTCCATTGCCGCTGCGGTCAAAGGTGAGCAGCCATAAAAGTCATCCAGCGGATGCCAGAGTTTTATTTGTTTAAGCTCTGAATGGCCAGTGGATTGATCTACATCATAAGTAGATTGAACGGTTCCGTTGATGCTGTACTCGTATCTACTAGGAAATACCCCTCCTACTCGGCCTTTGACCGCTATTCTATCGGGCCTTAGCAAATGAATCTCTTTGGGCAATCCTGACAGGCCGTTAATGCCTAGCATATAGGAGTTGCCACTCAGTAATAGGTATCCGTACAAAGAGTTAAAGAACTCGCTGCCGCTCTGAAGGGGGTTTGGTCTGGATAAAAGGTTTATTAGCGGGTGATTTTCTAATATCTCATCTCCGCTTTTAACCATGAAGCCAACGGATGACGCTCCTTTGCATATCTCATTAACGCATCGGTAAACAATAGCGTTCTTCAGATATCCTTCTGAGGCTAGCTCATTGTAGCTAAGAATCTTTCCATGAGCCGTATCTACATTGAAATAACCTACCATAGACCCCGCAGTCTTAGTCTGCATAGGACTGGGAGGCGTGAACAGCATATTCTTTATGTTATCTAGTAAAGCCATTAGCTTACTCTCCAAGCAATTTCACCGCGTGATTTGCTTATCTCGGACAAACCCCACACTAATGCGTCAAGTCTATCTGGGGACGGTTTTGGTCTATCACCTGTATAAGTACACATCTGAGTTTCAAGCTCTGGGAAAACGCCTACATGATGGACTCTGCCTTGCTCATATAGCGCCGCTACAGGTTCTGCGCGAACCATTTTGCCCCTAGTAGCATGAACTGACTTATACCTAGCCTCAGGGTCAAGGGTTCTTATTAGCCCCTTCACCAAGTCGCCGCCATTATTAACTTCAGCAACGATCCTATCAGCATCCCACTGGTAGTATAGATCAATAGCTACTCTACCCCATTGATCTGGCTTGTATTTGCCTGACTTATCTTCAAGCACATAATACTCATTATTAGCGTCTTTTCCTACCACCACTATTCCTGTCTCATCCGCGCTATCTCCAGAAGTCACCGCAGGGTCTAAAGCAACTAGAACATTGGTTATCTTATTCTCTTCCAAGACCCTTATTCTCTTGTCTTCTATTAACCTTGGAGTCCATAAAGCACCCTCCATTGCATCAATTACCTCCGCATAAAGCTCTTGGCGGCCTAGGGTAGTGCCTTCGTACTTGGCTTTTAGCATTGTCAGTGTTGATGCTGCTAGGTTGTCAGAGTTCTCAAAGGTGCTGCCAGTGGTGATAATGCAGTCATCTCTCCCCATCAGGGTTCTAATGATAGGAGTCGGTTTGGGGGTTGTTGTGATTATGCACTGAGGCTTATGCCCAAGGCGCAAACCAAACATTAACTGATCAAAAGTTTCAGGGTATCTCCATGCCGCAAGCTCATCACACCAAGCTCTATGAAACTGCGGGCCGCGCAAACGATCAGGCTCGCTAGCACTGAACCCCATAATCTTAGAACCATTGTATAACCGTATCTCAGATGCAGTGGCGTTATACCCCTGACCCCTTCCTTTTAACAGGGCGTTCTTGGGTAACATTTTAAGTATACCAGACGGCCCCTCAAAGGCGACACGGCGCAAATCTCCGAATGTGGGTGTCACTATAGCAACTTGGCTTTCTGGGTTTCTAAGGGCGTACAGGAGCGCGTCAGTGGCCCCAGTCCTAGTCTTCCCCCATCCTCTTCCTGCTAGGATTAGCCATATATTCCAATCGCCTTGAGGGGTTAGCTGTTTTGCTCTAGCTTGAGTAAGCCAGTCAGTGTACAGCCCCGCCGTTGCTTTGTGACCTTGCTGCCGCAAGCTCGTCAAGTTGCTCCATAACTGTTCTGAAGGCTTCTGGATTGCTGACATCTGCTGATACCTTGGATATCTCTTGTGCTTCGCCTAGGGCTAGCTTGCCTATCTTTTGGGCGTTGGCTGTGGTGGCTGATAGATGGCTCATAACATGAGCGGCTATACCCTCATAATCTGGATTGTTTTGCTCTTCTTGTAAGTGCTTCTGTATCTTGCGGCCTACTACATTGAGCATACCCATAGCTATTTGAATACAGGTGTCATCTAACCGCTTGGAGTCATTTAGAACCCTAGCCATGCGCTCATCGTCTAGCTTCTGCTTAAGCTCAGTTTGATACTTGTTCTTTTGAGCCTGCCAATCACCATCCTTAGCCCTAGCATAAAGCGGGTTCCTAGCTACCTCATGCCGCTTAACAAGGTAGTCAATAGTTGGGTATTTGCGCTCACCATTAGCATCAACATAGCCATGAATAAACTCATCCCTTATAACCATTTCTAGTTCATCAGTGATCTTCTTAGGCATTACCGTCCCCTCTTTGTTCGTCCTGATACCTCTTTTTCAACGCTATCTGGTGTTTTGTAGTCCATGTCTTGCTGTATTCTGCATCCTCAAATAGCTTAGAGAACCCTGTTATGTGCTTTAGTCTTAACAGCTCATCTGCTTCCATGCCTAAATGGTTGCATATCTCTACGTCAGACCACCCGTTATCTAGCATACTGAATACCATGTTGGACATACCGTTTACTGAGTGCTTGCCTCTGGCTCGGTTGTGTCTAACTGTTGATGCCATACGGTCGTTGATATCTTTCTTAAGGACTACTATAGGTAGCCGCCCTCTATTTCTGTCCCTTATATCATCGTTATTTTTGCAGGTGAAATACCTATGGAAGCCGTCAATGATTACATACTTCTTTAAGTCTTCATCCCATATAGTAACGATAGGCTGCGTGTAGCCATCATGAAGTATTGATGTGTAGAGTAACTGCATCTCCTGCCCCGCCACTGAGTTGGGATTGTAATCATTAGCCTGCACATCATCTACATCTACCCAATGAACCATATCAATGGGCTGCTCACTTAAAGGGGATGCCTGATGCAAAGCAAGCCTTATATCATGCAGGGAGTTTACCTTATCGTCATCTGACAGTTTGTTTAGCTCAAGCATGAGGTTGTCTAAGGCTTCACGGATCATTTCTATTACTCTCTTTAACGTAAATTAAATTTGCCTCTGTTCTGGGCCTAGCCTTCAGCTTTCCTTTACGCCATTCCCTGTAGGTAATCATTGGAGGGCTGTTCATGAAGCCTGCTAACTTAACAAACTCCCAATCATTACAAAGGATGGATGATATTTGCTTCTTGTGCAGGTCTTGAGGCTTTGTCATCTCGTCATAAAAGCCGTCCATCTTAGCCCATTGTTTATGAAACTTTTCACGGTTCTCAGGGATTGTAATAAGCCTATCAGTTAAATGATTGCGGTATTCTTTCCAATCTTTAAACATATAGGGCAGCTTTTTTACCGCGAACATCTCTTCTTTTGCCATGTGCTTGGCTTGATTTATGCCCCCAAGACGCTTGGTCAGGGCATTCCAAGTATCACCCTCTAGCTCATGCAGGAAGAAAAGACTATGAACGGCAGTCTCATGATGCAGGTTAGATACTCTCATCTTATGCGGAGCCATCCCATAACGATAAAGCTCATCATATATTTGGCAATAATCCCAATCATTTGAGTGTATAGCCTTCCAAACATCGCTTAGACACCAATCATACAAAGGGTAGAAAGTGTAATGTCCGAGCTTTTTATTTAGCACCTTGCCCCACGTTATGTCTTTGTAGGTCTGGCCTGTGGTAAGCCCTGCTAGCCGCTGCGGGCTTTCTTCTGCGCGCACCCCTGCTAGATAGCAGGCGCTTTCATTGGGGAAATAATGCTCAAGTATCTTGGGGAATATGTCGTGAAACCTAATAGTCCCAAACACGTTCTCTTTTATGCTTATTTCTTCTTTGGGGCGCATCCACTCATCGCCATCACGCCAACACCATAGCCACGGATCTTCCATTGATGTTGCGTTAAATAGCTTTATTGGAGCCTGTATCCAGATCGGCTCTACCCTAGGGTCAGCCATAGCCTTCCGCATATACTCAATAGTCATGCGGTATTCGGCTTCTTGGTCTAAGAACATCATCTTAAGCGGAAGCCTGCCTCTTTCCTCAGCTACCTTTAGGGCTAACTCCATCGTTACAGTGCTATCCTTGCCCCCACTGCTTGATATAACCACATTATCAAAATCATCAAAAATCCTGTTCATCCGCTCTAACGCAGAGTCCCAGACGCTTGTTTTTAAATATATTTTCACTAAAAAAACTCGCTATTTTGCCCAAACTCAACGCATCGCTGTATGGTTTCGCTAGGATTTAATTTGGTATGACTATCAATGGATATAGCTACGTTCCATCCGTCAACAGGGCTTTTATTAAATACTTGATGCGGACTATGGGTATCAAGAATATAAAATATTCCTGTAGCCAACTTTAGCTCAACCTTATCAAGCCCTCTGACAAAAATTCCTTCATCAACTCTCACTTTCAAGTGATGGCTGTACCTAGGATAAGGGGGGTCTAAATGTAAAGGTGTTCCATTCCTTACCGCTATCCAGTGAGGGCTGTTCTCATGTATCACTGCCCCTTTTGAATCCTTGCTTCTACCCCAAGCCTTTAATCTACCGGAGCCTTTCTTGAATCTGTCGGTTTTAAAAACCTTCATTAACATAAGCTCAGTCGGGAATATAAAGCCATCAGGAAGGACAACCTGCGTTGAAAAAACAACAGGATTTGAATTTTGCCAGTCTTCTAGCTTGTAATCCCAAGATACATCCATAACTCATTACACCGGATCTATAAATGTTTTGCTTACTCTGTCGCTTCTTCTTCTGCTATCAATGGCTGATTTCCCAATCCTGTGATCTGCTAAGTTTGGGCAATAAACCAAATAGTCTTGACGGGTCTTCTTTAGAAAGTCAGCTATTGTAAGATCCAACCCTGTAGGATGCTCATCTATCCTTTCCCAGTTAGGGAAGTAGCTTCTCAACCCCTTGCTCATTTTGGGAGGGAGATAAAAGCACAGCGCAGCAATAAAATTTCGCCCTTTATCAATTCTAGTGCCTATTGATAGATCATCTTTTCTCATTGAAAAGAACTGAATAACTCTTGCCGGATTTTCTGATATGACCTGCTCTGCCTTTTTAACAAAGTTTTTTGTCAATATAACATCATCCTCAAGGTGAACTGCTGCTTCATCTCCGGCTGCTTCCAAGGCTTTCATGAAGTTCCCCATCGGATCTTTGTCTTTGTCATTTAAAACAATCAAATTGGGTATATGAGACTCCACGTACTCACGATAACTCTCCCTGCCAGTACAGGTTCGCATTATGTATTTCAAAGTTTAGCCCTATTGATTATTTCAGCGTCCTCCGGAAGCTCATCCATTATCCAGTATTTGTAGTTAGCGTCCCGAAGATACACATACGTTTTGCTAAAAAACTTTTCAGGCTCTCCTTCGTTCTTGATATATCTAGCTATTTCACAATATTTATTGTAATCGCCGTATTCTCTGCGCCTAGAGTAACTGTGGGGAATATCCTTCATTGTCTTGGCAAAATGCCACTGCATCTTATTAAGCTCATCTAAAACATCTAGCTTATCCATGTTAGCTTCCGCTGTAGGTGAAGGATTCCGCGCAGTACGGACACATTACCTCTGTTCCAGATTGTGACTTATCTGATGATATGCCTGTTATTTGGTCAGACATGCCCATCCCCGCCTTATCCAAATCATTCTGATCTACAGTAGATCCTGAAAAAACAGGGTCTAGATTTGGCTGATAATCCTGAAACCATGATGGGTCAAATCCAAATTGAGACATATCAATCCCAGAGCTGTTCACTTCTTTAAGCTCTGACAATAGTAGCGATGTGTCCCATACGCTGTTTGAGGCCAATTCATTGTCTGCCACAACATAAGCACTCTTTTTTTCTTTTGACCAACCTTCAGCTTTGATGCAGGGGACATCAGGTATCTCAAGCTCTTTTGCTGCGTATAGCCTTCCGTGACCCGCTAGAACCGTCCCTGACTCATCAATCAATATGGGCATAGTCCAACCCCATTGTCTGATGCTGTTTTTTAATTCCTCAATTTGAGATTCAGGATGCTGTCTAGGGTTTCTTTCATAGGGGATTAATTCATTTACAGGCATCATTATTATTTCGTTTTTGTCTATCTGCATTAGTGTCTCCAAAACCTAATAATTGTCTGATTTATCAATCATACCTCAAAAAAAAGCAAAAAACTTCACAAAAAAGGCTTTTTTTTTCAAAAAACGCTTGCATTGACAGTTAGTGTAGTTATAATAACAACCGTTGAAGCAAAAAAGTTAACCCAAAAGGGAAAAAAAGATGAGCTACACAGACCGCAAATTTGGCATTGAGATAGAGTTTGTAGGAGCAAGTAGGCGTGATGTAGAGATCGCGCTAAGGGCTGCGGGTGTTGATGCCCACATTGAAGGCTACGGACATGAGACGCGCCCTCACTGGAAGATAGTTAGTGACGCTAGCTTAAACCATCACACTGGCCTGATGGGAGAAATCGTAAGCCCAATCCTACAAGGCGCTGATGGCTTTAGGCAGCTAAAGCTAGTTTGTGATGCCCTAGCCACCATAGCCGGAATTACAGTGAACCGTAGCTGCGGCCTTCATGTACACCTAGATTGCCGTGACATGACCGTAGGGCAGATTGCCAAAGTGTTTGAGCGATACGCTGCCTACGAAGACCAAATTGATTTGGTGATGCCTAGAAGCCGCAGGGAATCAGCCAGATGGTGCAGAAGCATCAAGACCCTTAAAGACTGCATGAAGCGCCATACCACTAAAGACGGTCAAGCTAGCGAGATGGGCCGATACTACAAGGTTAACCTAACCAATGTTGCGACAAGAGGCTCAATGGAATTTCGCCAACATAGCGGAACCATTGAGTACAAGAAGATTGCAAACTGGACAATCTTTTTGATGCAGTTTGTTGAGAAAAGCATTGAGCTTTCCACAGTGCAACCAGTGGCCACGAAGAACCGATGGTTCGCAGCGATACGCAACGTGTTTGAAGCTAATGATTACACGGTAACTTGGAGCCGTAGCCAGAAGGCTTGGGTAGCTGAGCACGTTACAGGACACCGCGAAGTATTACCGCATGACACTATGGCTGCGCTTTACAAGGTAGGCACTACTGACTACCAAATGCAGAAGAATGGTGGAGACCATGTTGACCCTGACGCTTTTAGTGACCTTTTTAGCAGCATGATGGGAATAACACGCTTTGATTTTAACGGACGCCGAATGGCTAATGTTGGAGTTGACGAGCTGATGGCCGGAGTAGCGGCTAACATAAAGAACTACTTTGAAGAGAGAAGAGAGGAGCTTAACTAATGAACTACTTACCTTACCTATATGGAGCCTATGGCTCTAACCTAAATGTTGCACAGATGGAACTAAGATGCCCGAATGCGAAGAGGGTCGGAACAATGCAGCTAAATGATTGGAGGCTTGTATTCCGAAGGGTTGCTGATATTGAGCCATGCGAAGGAGAGTCCGTTGAGCTAGGATTGTGGCAGATAACTGAAGAGTGCCTAGAAGCTCTAGACAGCTATGAAGGCTTCCCACACCTTTACTACCGCCGAAACATAGGGTCAGCGCCTGTGAGCGGCTGCGAGAAACCTGTTATGTCTTACCTTATGGTAGACAGCCAAACAATTACTGCTCCTGCTGACGGCTACCTAGGCGTGATTGCTGCGGGGTATCGTGACTTTGGCCTTGACGTTATGAAGCTGAAAGATGCAATCAGACACGCTTTCACCAACACTAGCCTATCTAGCACTAGAGAAAAGGTCATTATTATATGAAAACAATCATCCACGTTAATCAGCACATCATTAAAGCTAACAGGAAAAGCGGCGCGAACAACCCGCCTCTCACGGTAAAGACATACAAAGGAGGAATCTATTGCCATGAGGTTGAGTTTGCTAATGGCCGAGTTGTTCACAGGCCCGATAAGCCATTATCTTGCGGCGCTCACGTGTGGATTGAAACAAACGAATCAGTAACTATATTAAAATAACTAACCAGACCCTTCGGGGCATTAAGGAGATTGAGATGGCGGCACTATATGGCATCGTAGCAATTCTAGTAATTACATTTTCTTTGAGCTTTGCGACTAAACAGGACGCAATCGAAGCAGAGCGCCAAGCGGATGAATATCAGGAAATGGTGTGCTTGGACAGGGAGACTAGCGGAGAGTTCGGCTGGCCCAATTTTAAAAATCTTGAAATAACGTGTAAGGAGGTTTTGCGATGAACAATAACTTAGATGGAAATACCGCAGCATTAAACCAATATATGCTTGACCAAGATCGTCTTGATTTAGCGGCTGAAATTGCAGCCGATGACAAAGAGATGCGGCTTGACGATTTAGTTCTTGCTGAGATTGAGGAGGATGGATTGGTAGCTCTAGAAGCAATAGGCACAGAGGCAACATTGGAATCATCTCATCATGCTGAAAAAAAGTTTAAAGAAGCATTAATTCAAGCTATTCAGTGCAAAGGATCAAGCGCTCAAGACCTTGCTGATAAGGACTTGGGAAAAATATTTAGAAAACTTGCGTATGAATACATAGCGCACTCAATGGAGGGTCTTATCTAATATTCCTTAAAGTAACCTGCCTGCTCCTAGCTGTTTCCCACTTAGCCTCTGCCAATCTGGCGAGGCGTTTTTTTTCCTCAAGACTAACCGTGGCCTGACTGAGATCAATCATCCTGCTTACCCACTCGTTTTTTGCTCTGACCTCACACTCAGCCATGACTGCGCTAATTTTGTGTATCTTGATGTAGGCTAGTTTTTGGGATGCCTCCCAAGACTTAAACATAGTCTCTTTTGTCATCTGCTCTAACTGAACAACTTTTAGGTTCTCAATGCTATCTTCCCAAGCGTATATCGCCTCGTCCATCTCATCCTTCTGATGAGGTATTCTGACATCTGTCATTTTCTATCCTTATTAAGTCTTCTATTATTTTATCGCTAATGTTGGACGCGGGATATCTAAGCACTTTCCAGCCCAGAATAGCCGCCTCGTTGTATTTCTCCATATCACCTATGTAGCCGCCGCCTCTAGTGTGTCGACCCCCGCTCCAAACGCCTCCTTCAACCTCAATGGCTATTCCTTTGGATAGCGGCAGCAGAGCAAAATCAAATCTCCATCTCCTTACTGAATGGAACCTTAGCTCTTGGGTGAATTGATAGCCGTGTAATGATAAGAGAGCCTTGACTGCAAGCTCACCCCCTAATCTAGCCTTGGGCATCTTGCCACCCTGCCCATGCTGATATTTCAGGCTTTGGCGGCTCCTTAAAACGCCTAGTGCCATGATCAAAGATGAACCTAGCCTCGCCTATCTTCCCGTACAGACCCTGCTCTCGTATCTTTCTGGTAATCACTTGTATGCTGCCATTATCAAAGTCTCTATGAACCGTTATTACTGCATCTGATTGGTTGTACCAGTGTGCCGCGCCTGATATGTCGTAAGCTGTAGGAGGCGAGTACTGACCGCCATCACCTTTAGACATCTTGGTAGGGTGCGCTACCACGAACACCGTTATGTCATACATCTTAGCGAAACGCTTATTAAGGCTAATGAAGTCTCTAACGTGTTCATCTTCTCTGTACTTGCCTGACCGGCTAGCATCAACCTCGTTATAAGGGTCAATGACAAGCGCATTACAACCAAACTTCTGTATCGCGCCCTTGGTGATTTCTAATATCTTCTGGATGTTGGGCGTATGCTCCCTAGTCTCAATAAAGTAGAAGTGATTGTGTATCCAATTAACAGCATCCTTTAGCTCTTCCTCTGACATCCTGTTGTTGAAGCCATGCTCAAATGGCTTGCCTATGTACATTGAGGCTAGGCGTCTTATATGCATCTTGCTGCTATGCTCTGGGCTAAATACGGCAAACTTCCAGTTCTGATTTATGGCTAGCTGTATAAGGCATTGGTCAAGGAAGGTTGATTTGCCGTGGTTAGGTATACCTGTCCAGACATGGAATGTGCCTTTCATTATCTTGTATATTTCATCTAGGCTTGGATAGCCTATGTTTACTGGCTTATCGTACCTGCCGTGATATAAATCCATAACATCAGATGCGTAACGGCTAGCCGTATAAAGCCCTTCTACTGGATAAGGTATAGCCCCATCTAATAACTCTTTTAGCTTCCCCGCCCCATGCTTAATCAGAACATCGTTTGCATCTTTGCAATCTTCTGGGGGGTTTACATACCAGCACTTCTGCTTCCCGTACCTGTGGACTAGCTCTTTTCTAAGGTTAGCCCCAGCCCCATCTGCATCGCAAAATAATACAATCTTATCGGCTACTAAAGGATGGGTCTGCAAGCAAGAGAACCGCTTGTCATTTTCTTTGTAAGCTACGTTGGCGGGAGCGCCATCTGGCAAAGTAGTGACTTCAGGTATACCCGCCTCATATACAGCCAAGGCATCCATCTCGCCCTCTACGATAACAACTAGCTTGGCATCTTTAACCCTGTCGTAGTTGTATAGACTCTTCTTCGCGTTAGGGGTCTGCCTAAACTGCTTATCAAGAGTGCGTAGCTTTATGTTATCGCACTTACCTCCATGCCCATTATAAGGAAACCCTATCCAGATATTGTCATCTGTATATATATTAAACGCTTCGTATGTTTGTCTGCTTATACCCCTGCCGTTAAAATACTTATCTAGGAAGGCGTTAGGCTTGGACAGATAAGCTATAGGTTCTGGCACTGGCTTTTTGCTAATTGCTCTCCTCTGCGCCTTTATGTCTTTCTCAAACACTGCTCCTTCCATGCCGCAATGATGGCATTTGAACATTATTTGATGAGGCTCTACCGTTATAGATAACGGGTTATCGCTAGGGCTGTGAGCTGGTTGGCATTCGGGGCATTTAGTCTTTTGCTGTCCATCTTTAAGTCTATCTGATGGTATTTTATATTTTTCATATAGCTCATCCTGCAAGGTCATTTAATGATCTCCTGATCGGCTGGGTTTCTCTCTTTTGTTTCTCTTTAGTATAGGCGGACACAGGCGTCCTAACAGTCCGGACACTGGTGTCCACCCCCCTCTGGACACTGGTGTCCACACTCAAAAAGTAGCGGTTGCTAGTACCTGATCTGTGTTTTATTTCAAGAAGGCCGTATTCTGAGAGGCTTTGCAGGCATCGCCTTATGCTGCGGTCACTAACTCCGCATATCTTGGCTATGTGCTTCTCGCTTGGGTAGCAACTGCCTCTTTCATCCGCGTAGTTAGATAACACGAACAAAACTAGCTTTGCCGTAGGGTTGGAGCAGGTTTGGTTTTTACACCAGTTGAGGGCTTCTATGCTCATCGCCCATTATGGGCCGCATATAGCACGATAATCAACAGGATTATGAGTTTATTTTATAAAAGTCGTTTGGCTGCACTTCGCCAATAGTCATTTTATGGATAACTTTCATTTCTTGAGGCCTAGGAATTCTAGCGCCGCTGCACCATTTGCTCAAGGCATGGATAGAGAAGTCTCCACCGTAATCCTTGGATTTAACCAAAAATCTCGCCTGCGTCAATTCATGCTCTTTTAGCCATGCGCTGAGTCTCATATCAGTTCACCATAGTAGTATCAGACAGCAGGTTATCAGATAAATCTTGTACTCGCAACCCAATTTGTGCAATACTTTGGACACAAAGAAGGAAAGGGAACCTATGAAAGACCCATTTGAACACCACGAATTAAACCACCTAAGCGCAAGCCAGATAAACGAGTATATAGCCAGTCCGGCTAAATGGCTGTTGAGAGTTTCAGGCTATAGAGACAACTCGGGTGGCCCGCCTATGTGGAGAGGCATAGCAGTAGATCAAGCGATAAGCTACGGCTTGGAGAACCCAGACCTATCTGAAGAGGAAGTAGTAGATTACGCGCTAGGCATTTATAAAGAAAGGCACTCTGAAGGGCTGAAGACATCCTCGTTTGATGAGGTAAAAGTTCAAAAAGAGAAAGAAAGCCTTTCTGGATACCTAGCAGCAGCGATGCCTCATTACAGATCGCTTGGCCCGCCGATAGAATCGCAAAGCAAGATAGTTATAGAGATAGAAGATGTGCCTGTCCCTATAGTTGGATATATAGATTTGCTCTATGAGGGGGTGGTCAGGGATATAAAAACAGTATCTAGGCTGCCGTCAAGAGTTCCTAGCTACACCTGTAGACAGTTAGCTATCTATGCTAACGCAACCAATTCAATACCTATCGTTGATTATGTGCATTGCACAAAGACCTCACAGCAGTTGGTCGTTATGCCTGTGCCTGATCACGCTAGTCATTGGAAGATGGTGGTTAAAACCGCCAAAAACATGACGAAGTTATTAAGTATTTCGTCTGATATTCAAGAGATAGCCGGATTACTAATGCCAGATTTTGATGATTGGCGTTGGTCGTCAGGAGAAAAGGATGCCGCTAGGCGGCTGTGGAGATTAAACGATGAGTAATAAGCAGTCTGAAGAAGTAAGTTCATTAGAAGAAGCGATGTTATTAGCCCAAAGGCTGATAGATCATGTAGTGCCTGACGCTAAGAATAGTCATTTTAAAAATAAATACGCTACTTATGACGCGGTAGTTCTAGCTGTCAAGCCGCACCTGAACGCTTGTGGAATCTCTTTCCTGCAAAAGACGCACCTACCGCCAGAAGGCAGGGCTGGAGTGGTCGTGGAAACGGTGTTTAAGGGATACGGAGAAGAGGTTAGTTTTGGGCATTTATTTATTGAGGCCCAAGCTGAGACACCTCATGGATACGGCTCCGCCCTAACCTACGCAAAAAGGTATTCGCTATCCACATCCTGCGGATTACCTAACGGAACAGACGATGACGCAATGGCCCCAGAGATTGAGACGCGCAAAAGCGTAATAGCCAAGCGACAACCCACTAAATCGGCCCCTGAAGGCATTTACAAGCTAAAGGCAGGGCATACTGTAATATCAGCTTACGCGACCCCTAAAGACCTTGTAGCGGGCTGTCGTGACCATATAGCAAAACCTAGAGAGTTGGATTGCGTTGCTATATTCCAGTCAAGCGAGAGCGACATCCTGCTAGCCTTAAGTGATAGCGATGAAAAGGGAAGCGCTCCTGATAAAGAAGCGAATGATGCCTTGCGTAAAATGATAGGGGCTTACGGAGGTGATAAATAATGAAGATTACATCAGATGCGTGTGTCTTGAAGTGCTTAAGCAATTTTCAGGCTTGGACTTTCTGGGATTTGCAGCAGGAGATATCAAACGGCACTGGACAGTTCTTTGGCGAGCCTACCATTAGCGCGGCTATTAGAGTGCTTAGGAGGGCTGAGTCCAGAAAGAAGTATGACCTACCTTTGGTGGGAGAGATTATAGAAAGAGAGAAAATATTTAATTCTAAAGGATTTAAATACCGTCTTAATGGCAATGTAATGAACCACTGGAGTAAAAAAGATGAGCGATAGTAAGTTTGAAATAAAAGAGAACGAAGGTACTTTGTGGATGTCAGACTCTGAGATTCTTGGCAGAGGTAAGATGAAGCGTAACGGCGAAGATGTTCATGTCTCTTTAGTTAAAAGTATGGATCAAGACGGCAGTAATAAATTTGAGATGATGGTTAGCTGCGGTCTGATATACTTCAACCCCCCTGAAGACAAGCACTCAGAGAACAGCCCTGACTACAGTGGCAAGGTCACTTTTATGGGCAAGTCAGTTAGAGCTGCTTTTTGGGAGAACATATCCCAGAAAGGCACTCGGTATATTAGTGCCAAAGTAAAAGATCAAGACGGCGGCAGTTATGACAAACCTAGGTCAGAAAAAGAAGACGTCCCGTTTTAAGTCAAAAGAGCATCTTAATTGGGTTAGACAGTTAGGATGCTCTGTTCAATGCGGAGAGTGTAATGGGCCTATTCAGGCTCATCACCTTATGAAGCCTTGGGATGGTGGTCGGGGGATGGGCATGAAGGCGAATGATAAGAATGTAATTCCTTTGTGTTTCCTGCATCACCACCTTCTTCACGCTAAATTTGGGGATGAATACAAGTTCTTTGAGAGCTATGTTGATGACTCTGAATATGGCAAGAAGCTAGCCCAGACTCTCTTTGAGCAATCTTGTTGGGCGAATAATCCAGTTTTCACCCAATTTCTAAAAGAGGTGATATATGAGTGGTAGCATAACCGTGTTTGATAAAGCCTCTCGAAGCAGAAAAGGTTCGTGATCATCCTGTCTTTCACGCAATGTGAAAATAAAAGCCCATAAAGGGTTGTTTTATCCTCCATAGGTTGTTATTGTTGTTTTTTACAAACGATAAAAAGATGGAGAATGATATGGGATTAGATCAATACGCTTGGACAAAAAAGACAGAAGCTGACAGAGATGCGCATGAGTGGTCAATTAGTTGGCGCAAGCATTCGCGATTGCAGGAATTCATGCAGTCAATTTGGGTTGCAAGAGGCAATAGTCAGGATGAATTTAACTGCGCTGATATGCAGTTGACCAAAAATGATATAGCCCTTCTTTCGTTTGCGGTAAGAAGTGGGTTTGAAGATTATGTATGTGAAGGAGGGTTTTTCTGGGGACACCAGTTCCAAGAGGAAGCCGCGAAGGATTCATATAAAGACGATCTTGAATTTGTTGAGGCGGCATCTGACGCCATAGATAAAGGTCTGGAAGTTTATTATTCGTGTTGGTATTAGGAGCTAATTATGAATAATGCTCGCTATATAATCATGGGCCGCGACGAGTGTGGCGACGAGTTCCGACCAGACTATCCGGAGTTCAGCTCGGATGGTAAAGCCTCGGCTTATATGACCGATGCCCGCAAACAATATCCAGAGGCGAGATCGCTCTGGGTTGAGATGCTGAAAGATAAGGATTACTACATTCAGCAGCACCGGCATTACGATGACCCTCATGGAGACTACGACTAGGACAATAATATATGAAGACAATTAATAGCATGAATATTCACGACATCAAAAAAGTAGAGGTCAGTACAGAAGTTCTTGATGCAACTGGCCGACCATTTACCGTTACGAAATATAGGTTCACAGATGCTTACGGCAATGTTTTTACCGTCAATGCCTTTTTAAATAATGACAGCTCTACCCTTGATGAAGTTGACGAATCAACGGGGTCTTAAAATAATTCTCTTGGGGGTTGTTTTCTTATCTAAAGGTTGTTATTGTACAACCTAACTACTTAAAACAACAAAAGGGGAAGCAAAATGAAGTTATCAGAAATCATAGAAGAAATGCAAAAGCCACTTACACCCAAACAAAGGGAAGAATTCAAAAAATCACGCAATAAACATTGGAATTCAGATTTTGAAAAGGCTTATCGAGCAGGATCAATAAAGGATGATGACGAAGCAGAAGGGGCAGCAAAATGAAAATCACAGAAAGCAAAATTGCAGTTAAAAATTAACCTTAAAAAGGAAAACGCGATGATTAAGAATTTAGTGACAGGTTACTTAGATGGCCTTGACAGCTACCCCAAAGAGATATGCGAGCAAATCATGTACGGGCATACAGAGCAGGGCGATAGCGGCTTGGTTGCGATGATGTCGTGGGGCGCTAGCAACTTAACAGGACTGCCGGAAAGCGCCGCTTCAGCCGTGGAGGCCACCTTAGAAGATTACAGAGCTGCCTTGCGATTTCATGTGCAGGGCTTGAAGTTTCAAGGACAGGTAACGGTGCAGCTACACTGGCTTGATTATTATGTGATTTACTTCGGTGATACCAAGGTTTGCGATGAGGTTTACTGCGATCAGCTTACTCAAGTGCTAGATAACCGAATTGAATAATCCGAGGAACTGCAAATGATTGACCCAGTAATTAACGATTTAAACTTATACCTGAATGAAATAGAAGAGCAGGGGCAGACTGCTGAGTGGGCAGAGCTAGAAGTTTATAGCGACAGGCTCAATTTTGTAATCAAGGCTCTTGACTCTGGGCTAGATAAAAACAGCCTAGCTAGACGATTAGTTAGATTGATTGAACATTATGTTGAGGAATCCCATGAGCAAGATTGATGATCTTATTAGCAAATGCACCGATTGGAGCAATGATCGCGGCATTATTAAAAATGGGACTAAAGAGTCCCAGTGCCTAAAGCTAGTGTCTGAGGTTGGAGAGCTAGCCGATAACATAGCGAAGGGCCGTGATGTATGGGATGACATAGGCGACTGCTTGGTGGTTCTGAATAACCTAGCAGTGATGCATGACTCAACCCTTGAAGATTGTCTTGGTTTTGCTTACGAAGATATCAAGGACAGGAAGGGCTATCTAAATTCAAGCGGAGTCTTTATTAAAGAAGACGACAAAAAAAATAACGCTCCTCACGTTGAAAACAGGCGTTTTGAACTTGCCGAAGACTCCCCTACCCTTGAGGAGGCGCAAGCTCATGTAGACGGCCTAGTTGAAGTCCTTTATTGCGGCGAAGCTCAAGTGCTTATAAATGAAGAGGGGATGTTTCGTGATGACCTTCCCTTTAATCCTGAAATAACCAAGCTAGCGATAGAGGCAGGATACATGGCCCCAGAAAAAGGTGTAGTAGGCAACGCAATAATTTTGACAGGAAAAGCCTGTTGGCAGTAGGAAATCAAATCTGACAACTACAAAAATAAATCTAATGACCAAGGAAGATAAGCATGGATAGGCAGTTTTGGTGTACCGAATGCGGGACTAACAGAGATGTTTTAGATGCAGTTGCTAAGATCAAGGGCGGTTGCGGGCTATGTAGATACTGCAATCAACAGCTAGAGGTCGAACTAGGCCGTGGCGCAAGGGAGAGCCCCCCGACACGAAAAAGGAAGCACCCTCCTAAAAATAATTGACCAAATTGCATAACTTGCTATTATGTATATAATTACAACCCCAGAGGATAAAAAGATGAGCAATGTGTTTAACATAACTGACATTAGCAAGAAGATTGAAATCTATGACGATATCATGGAGTGCCTGCTTGTAAGCAGCTTAAGAGCTAACTTTTTAGATATGGTCATTAGTTACGGGATTGAAGAAGCCAATCTAAAGATGCCTCGTCTTTTTAAAGAGACTTGGGAATCCAGAAAAGAGGTTGTATGGCAGTGGTTTGATATTGAGATGAGTGAGCTAAGGGATAGATCATGAGCAGGTATAACTGCGACCCTTGGGATGATCTTAGTGATCTAGAGCATCACCACTGCCACCCTCATGAAGTTTATTATGAAGACCCCACAGGCATTCAGGTTTGTGAGTTTTGCCGCGAAGCCAAATTGGCTAAATATTACATCCAAAAGGAAAAAAGCGATGCAGGGTTCTTACCTGAAAAAACTACGTCTTGATGCAGGTATGACGCAAAAAGACATGGCCTCAAAACTGGGATACTTGGTTAATGGACAGCCTAACCGAAGCCATATAGCTAGAATAGAAGGCGGTCATCAGAAGGTGACTCCTAGGCTAGTATTGGCTGTTAAGTACATCTGTGAAAAGGTCAAGGCAGGCATAGAGATTGAATATCAAGAGCCTGAAAAGACTTGGCAAGAAGAGTTAGCAGAGGATAAAACCAATGATACTCCTACACTTAACTTGTCTAGCGACAGCCATATACTTTGAAGCGGGAAACCAAGAGTATAAGGGTAAGCTCGCTGTCGGTAACGTAATTATGAACAGGGTCTCTGACCAACGGTATCCAGATGACCCTTGCGATGTGGTCAAACAGGGCGAATACCATGATTGGTCAAACCATCCTGTTAAGTGGCGATGCCAGTTTACTTACTGGTGTGATGGAAAGCCTGAGAAGGCTCCAAACAAGGCCGTCATGAAAGATTCTTGGAAAGCGGCTGTCAGTGCCTACCATAATGTAATTGACGTTACAGGGGGCGCGACGCATTATCACAGCAATAAAGTAAATCCTTCTTGGGCTGATCCAGAAAAGATGACTAAAACTATTGGCGATCATATATTTTATAGGCTGTAAATGCACAACAATGAGAAAAGACCTAGGCATTATATAGCTGAAATTATGGCTTTAAAGACAAGAGAAGAAAGAAAGGAAGCTCTTGACAAAGTGCCGGAAGAATATAAAGAATGGGTTCGTAAGTCCGTGGTAAACTTCTTTGAGCTGCGAAAGTATAAACCTTGAGACGTGAGTATTAGCCCTGATGCTGTCGGGGCTTTTTTTCGCTTCCTAATCTAATATTTAACCCCGCTAGCGTACATAACCTATTCTTCTCGTCTATACCTTTTGGGGTTAGATTATATTTACCCTCTTTGAAGCAAGCCATCTCATCATAGATAGCCTCTTGCAATAGATCAGGAGGCATTGATTCATTTGATATTACCGCCAAAAGAACCCCTAGCTTCTTACTTTGATTTCTACTCAAAGCCATCTGGATAATTCCCTGTTCTAATCATGTGGCAGATATCTTCTGCTCGTTTGCCGACCTGTTCTCTCCATCTGCTATCCCAGAACTGGGCCGCGCTTTCTTCATAGTCATTGGACTCAAGAGCCGCTATAGCCTTTTTAAACCCTAAGAATCTTGGCTTCCCTAGGTTGAACAGCAGGTTCAAGATAGCTTCTCTTCTTACAGTATTTAGATCCTCATACCAATCAAAGGTCTTAGCCTCGGCCTTGCAGCGATTAATATCATTGACCAAAAGATAGTCAATCTCATCATCTGACAAGCCAACCTCTTTTAGGTTTCTTCCTACCCCAATGGTTTCAATGCCTACGCTATCAAGATACACGGTTGATCTAACGCCTTCGTGCAGCCTTAGCATTTTGATTAAATTATCCATTTTTGGCCTCTGATGTTTCACGTGAAACTATCCGCACAGATAAATACAGGCTATTTGCCTTATATCTGAGGCATCTGTAAATGTTACTGATTCCCTTGCTTTCGCTACAGTGCAGCCACGAAGTATATCATCTGACTGCTTCATGCCCTTTCCTACGACAGAACTTGTAACGATTAAATCACCAGCGGCAATATCTCCACCCTGTCCGCAAACATTAACCTGTCCCTCTCCCAACGAATTCACAACAACGGTCTTTCTGTCAGTAAATACTGAGTCATAGGTAGGGTCTCTTTCTGGAAGGCTGCTATCTTCAATGCCCGTAGGCACTTTATCTAATCTTGCCGACACTGGGACATAAGCACTTTCTCTATCTCCTGCATAAATACCTATCGCTGATTGATTCGTTGACCCGCTTACAGCCATTACGAAAAGCGTGTTAGCTATGTTTCTTTTTATTGCCACGCTTGAGTCCACCAATATATCGCCAATTTCCGGAGATACATCATCGGCAAGTAATCCATCGTGCATACCAGTGAAAGGAGTAATCGTGCCTGTGGCTGTGATATCGCCATCAACATACACATTGCCGGTCGTTAAGACTGCGTAAGTGCCATTGCATAAGTGCGTGTAGTTAACGGTGGTTGCAGCGTCAGCAAATATCCCTGCTCTAGCATTATTGCATAGGCCCGCCTGACTTCTGTGTGTTGAGCTTCCTAGTGCCAGAGAATTTGCAAAGTAAGAACCGTAAGCCTCAGTGCTGTTATGAGCTTGCTGTCCCATTATTGCTACTGAGGAAGCTGCGTTAGCTAAACCTCCCAACCCGAAACCGTATGATTGCCCAGTTCTAAAGATGCCCGCGCCCTGAAACCCCGCGACTGTCGTATTGGTTCCCATCTCAAACTTAAAATTTCCATAAGTCTTCGACGTATTAGAAATGAGCTTGGCTACAGAGATTGCATCAGCGGCGATTTCTGTTGCCGTTATAGCTCCCGCTGCTATTTGTCCCGCAGTTATAGTATTAGAGGCTATCTGAGTCGCTGTAATTGTGCCTGTAGCTATCTGAGTTGCAGTGATCGTTCCCGCTGCTATCTTCGCTGCCGTGACTGCATTAGCGTTTAGCTTGGATGTGACAATTTGACCATCACCGATTAAAGTCGCAGTGATTGAGCCATCTAATATCTTCGCTGCCGTGACCGCATCATTAGCTATATTGGTACTGCCAACCGCTCCCACCGCGAGTTCGCTAGTAGAAATCGCGCCCGCTGCTATTTGTCCTGCCGTAATAGTGTTAGAAGCTATCTGAGTTGCCGTGATTGTTCCTGTGGCTATCTGAGTTGCTGTGATCGTTCCTGCCGTAATCTTCGCTGCGGTGACTGCATTAGCGCCTAGCTTTGAAGTGACAATCTGACCATCACCAATTAAGGTTGCAGTGATTGAGCCATCTAGGATTTTAGCCGCTGTAATAGCGTCATCAGCCAAATTGATTGTACCAACAGCCCCGACCGCGAGTTCGGTAGTCGCGATAGCTCCCGCCGCGATTTGCCCTGCTGTAATAGTATTTGTGGCAATCTCGGCAGCAGTAATCGTGCCTGCCGAGATAGAGGCGGCAGTAACAGCGCCCGCACTTATCTTAGATGTCGTGATAGCGTTTGATGCTATCTTGTCGGCAGTAATGGCTAGAGCGTCTAGTTTAGCGGTAGTAACCGCGCCCGCTGCTATCTCTGTGGCAGATATTGCTCCTACCGCTATCTGAGAGGCGGTGATAGTGTTTGCGGCTATCTCGCTTGCGGTAATGGCATTCGCCGCTATTTGCAGTGCGGTGATTGTGCCTGTCAGTATCTCAGTCGCAGTGATAGCGCCTGCCGCAATCTCACTTGCAGTAATAGTGTTGGCGGCGATTTGCCCAGCAGTGATAGTTCCAGTTGCTATGTTGCCCGCAAGGATAGTTGCAGATGCTATCTGAGATGCCGTAATAGTGCCTGCTGTAATCTTAGCCGCTGTGACTGCGCCCGCTGCCAGCTTTGCTGTCTCAATAGCGCCGTCTGATATCTTCGTGGCAGTGATGGCGTTAGTGGCGATTACCGCCTCAGTCGCGGCATTATCTGCAAGCTCCGCCGCAGTAACAGCATCGGCAGCTATCTTAGCCGTGGTAATAGCATTGGCAGCTATTTTTGCGGAATTGACCGCCAGCGCAGCTATTTTAGCAGTGGTGACTGCGTTAGCCGCTATATTGCCCGCCTCAACTGCCGCTGTTCCTAGCTGGGTTGCCGTGATAGCAGCCGCCGCAATCTGAGCAGTCTGCACTGTGCCTGTCAACTGCGAGAAGTCAGTGGCCCCCTGAACCGTGACATAGGCTGATCCATCCCATCTATACAAAGTATTATTTGTCGTGTTGTAGATCGTCTCAGTGCTTTTAGTTGAGGGGACGCTTGTAACTAGAGTCACTGGCTGGATCGTTGCCGCAAACTGAGCGGCTGTGACATTTCCTGATAATTGTGAGAAATTAGTAACGCCCGTGGCTTCAGCGTAAGCCGATCCATCCCAACGATATAATTTATTATTAGTAGTGTTATAAATAACCTCAGTTGTTTTACTGGAAGGTACTGATGTGACTAGGCTTACAGGCTCAATAGTTGCAGCAAACTGAGCAGCAGTGACGTTGCCTGATAGTTGTGAGAAGTCTGTAACTCCTGTTGCGGCAACATAAGCAGAGCCATCCCATCTGTATAAAGTATTGTTCGTCGTGTTGTATATGACCTCGGTGGACTTAGTGGAAGGGACAGAGGTAACTAGGGTCACAGGCTCAATACTGGAGGCAAATTTAGCAACATCTACAGCCCCGTCTACGATGTCTCCAGTATCAACCTTGGTGAAGCTGCCGGATACCTCAGAGGAAGCACTAGATTCACTACTGTAATTATTTAAAGCTGTTAGCTTAAAATAGTAAGTAGTCGCATAATCAAGGCCGTTAGCCAATCCTACGTTATGAGTTCTGACGTTTCCTTTATTGACGGCTAGGCTAGTTAAAAGATTGCCCGCGCTAGGCGTAAAGCCGCTTGATGTACTGAAGTAGATATTGACTGAAGATACGCTGTCTACCGCCGGAGCTGTAAACCCTATCTCAATAAAGCCCAACTTCCCCGTTGATGCCGATACAGATGTTGGCGCTGTTATTGTGTCAGGCTCCGCTATTATTATATTGACAGGAGAAGTCCAGCCGGATACCACGTTATCAAATGAGAAGTGCCTGACTCTAACGTAGTATTGATCTCCTACTACCGCCCCCGCGAAAACAACATTTGAGATGCCTCTTCCCGCTTGCCCTGCGGCTTTATAGTCATCAGCCGCATCAGTGGATAGCCTGTATTGAATCTCAGTGCCTTGAATAGCGTTATCATCTCTATTAGTCCAAGATATCTGAACGCTAATCTTTGCTACCGTACCCTCTTGCGCGTTTATTTGGCTTATCGCTAGATTTGTTGGCGCTTCTATGGCCTTAGACCCGCCATAAGGATTTGCTCCATCCGCTACAGGCGTTAAATAATCCGCTGCATCATAGTCATATACAGCGTCATCTATCTCTTGCAGGTTTAATCTAGTAGCCGCAAAGATGTTCCCGTCATTCTCAAGGAAGTCTAGGGTTGTTGATATCACCTCAAAGGTTTTTTCGTTATATCCTAGTCTGGTGTTTGTTACTTTCACCCAATCACTAGGCTGTAGCTTTAGGTATTCGACGGTAGTTAAAAGGCTTATTGAAGCCGTCTGCCGCTGTCTTATTAGCCCTATTGTGTGAAGTCTTTGAGCCATTGTGTTTGTTGATGTGAACGGAAGCTGCATCTCAAGGATGCGCTTATAGTTGGCGCTTGACTCACCCGAAGGGGTATCTGCGGCTAAAAAGGTAGCGTCCTCATATACAGGAGACTCCATAGCTTCATATTTGGACGTGGAATCAACAAAGATTGATTTAACTACGTTGTATAAATCACCAGAAGAACCTCTAGTTGATATGGATACGGGGCCAAGTAAGTCTTCATCTGTTATCGTTAATGTTGCAGTTCTATCCCCGCCAACGAATAGATTAAATTGTCCGTTTGTATAGGTTATAGCGCCAGAGCAGGAAGATAAAAGCCCTTCTAGCAAGCCATCCCCAGAAGCTGAGGCGCTAGTAAAGCCATTAGCCGTATATCTTTTCTCAGTGCCGGAGGGAAGGGTAACTGTTTGGTCGCATATATCAGCAGAGGAATAAAAGCCGCCACTAGCGTTGGTGTCATTTATCTCACTAGACTGAGCCTTTAAGCCATACAAAGTATCAGATAAGTAATCTCTTATTATTAAAGCAGGGTTATTAGAGTAAGCGGTTGATGCAGTCCTAGGGTCGTATACCTTCTTTCCTTTAACTGTGAACCAGAGATTAGGTAATCCTGCGTTCTTTTCTGGGTCATAGATTACTTCCATGTAGACATAAGCGATGCCTTGGAATTTACAAGTAGTCGGGTAATCAGTTACCACTGCTGCGTAAGCTACTCCGTCAACCGCTGTTTGGCTGCCGTCATGGAATGTGTAGCGAACCAGAGAGCCGCTCCCAAATGCGTTACCGTTTTCGCTGTTTGTTAATGATGTGTTGCTTACCGTGTAAACGGTTTCGCCACTTACGGTGCTAGAGGTGGTTGCGAGAAGCTCATCGTTGTAATAGATTTCCTCAAGGCTTTGTATCTCATGGCCCGCTAGGGCTATTGCCAGATGCAATTTGTAATTGCTATCACCGCTAGTGGTGATCTTAACTATAGTCCCGCCCACTCGGCACTCACCATAAACAATTTGTCTAGGCGCTTGAGCGTCTCTTGCAGCTACCTTAGTGCCAAAGTTCTGACCAGTAGCGTTAATGCCCCTGCTGGTAAGCATCCCTATGCCAGAGGCTATTAGAGTGCCAACTCCGGTAACTACAGCCATTCCTACAGCCATAGCGCCGACCTCGGCAGCCGTGGCAACGCCAACCCAAGCAGGATTTATAGCTCCTGCCGTTAGGATAGTTAGATAAGTTATTGCTGCGGCTATTACCGCTGTTTTAATCGCTTTCATTAGCTCTGTACGCCTTTGATATCAATTCCTTGCGTTTCCTAGCAAGCCCTTCATCTGAGGGAGCGGCTATTGCGTATCCATCATATATACCCGCACCATCATTGCCTTCTGAGGTGTATACAACCAGATCGCCTTTAATGACATCATTTTGCGGCACTTCTACCATTCCTGCGCTTAATGCCGCTTTATTGACGCACTCTGTCAAATTCCCGCTGTATTCCCTAATGGTTACTAATGCGGCTCTTTTGTTTCCCCAAGCAGTAAACTCAGGGATAATATGACTGCCTGTCATTGCCTTTATTGCAGAGTCAACAAAAATACAGCAGTCCCAAGCGCCCCAAGAGAATTTGGTATCTTTATTTAATGCCAAGAAGTCATGAAGCCTCTGCTCCCAATCAGGGTACTTTTTCATTTAGCCCCTATCCGTCCATTCACCACCATACCTATCGTCTTCCCAGACTCCAGCACCTTCAGCCCCGCCGTTACGACCCCATTGGATATCCATCTGACTTACTTTTGCCACTTGGTCAAGAGAGGTGTCACCGCTATATAGATATTGTTGAGATTCTTTTGTATACCGGATATTTGACGGCCTACGCAGGTCTAGCAATCTATTCTCTGTTTGAAGGGTGATATTAGAGCCATTTACGTCATCTGATATATCAATATTAATCATTCTCCCCTTATATAGGGTTAAATAACCATCAACATCATCAGTGCCGCCGGATACGAAAGCCATGAACAGGCTTACGGGTCTGTTTTGGTAGTTTTCATTTAGCGCGTATCCAAGAACCTCGGCATCCATCCCTGAGATTGAGAAAGTAACACCTGCGCTTTTAAGTTCTTTTGAGTCCTCAATATCAGATATGGCTAATAAAGAGCCAGCTCCAAGATAAGTTTCTCCAGCTATAACCAAATCCCCCTGCCCTGTATGTATAAGCACAGTATCAGTATCAAACTCTGCTTTTAGGGCAAACTTGATTTCTTGGTGGTCTTGGGAAAGCCTGAGTGCTGTCTTGGTATCTATGCCTGCTCTACTAGCCATTAAATCACCTCTGTGAAAGCAAAAGTAATACCGTAAAGGCTTACTTGATTGGCACTCCAGTTAATGTTGTTATCCTGAAGTCTAAATTGAGAAGTGTTGTATCCGTTAGCGAAACCTATAAGCGTGTTATCTGTTATAGGCGCTCTTAGCTTTGGCTGTATAGGGAAAGAATAATGGTCATTGCCCGCATTCACCGTTACCGTTGCATCGCCAGTAGCCATTACAAGCTGTACGCGGGGCGAGGTCGCTGCGCTACTGTTGTATATAGCCAGATAGTCTCCCTTCTTTATCGTGCCTGTAATAGCCGTTCCTGAAGCCTGAAGGGATAGAGCTTCTGAGCCTTTTATGTTTTGCCTTACCTTGCATCCAGCGGTTGATGACTCATCGGCTAGGCTAGAGTCCAGAATAACAATAGAGTTAGATGTGAAGGTTATTATCTTGTGAGTGCCGTTGTTCTCAACATTATTAGCGCCTGATACAGTAATAAAATCGCCCGCTATACAGCCATCAAAGATGTCAGTAGTTGATTGCAGCGTACCGCTAGATGCCGTGAATGACAGGGTTGCGCTCTCTACATTAACTCCGCTATTAACTCTTATCTCTGCTGATAGAGTGTTTGCGCTATAAGTGCCTGTAGGAGTCTTAGCGTCAGGGTCAATGAAGTTAAAAGTGTTTGTCGGGCCTACGCATTCAAGAAGGAATGACTGCCAGTTAGCAGCTTGCGCTCTGTTCATTGGAGGCAGAGTGACCTCCCCTGTCCAGAGAACCATGTCGTACTCTTGGGTTCTTTGCTTGCCTGTAAACGGAGACGCTGTAACGCCAACGGCTCTGTTTAATGTAAAGGACGAAGATACAAACCACGGTGAGGATGGAACGCTAATTAATTTGCTCATGACCCTAACAGCCCTCTGCGATAAGTGCCGCCTCGTCTGGTAGCTTCAAGAACACCCGCCTTAGTTATATTGGCTATCTGAGGCATCATACGTTGAACCTCTGACCTTACAGTGCCTACAACACCCGCTGATAGGTTGATGGTTTGGTTTACAACAACCCCGCCACCGCCGCCCATCATGTTCTTAGTGTTATGACCGTTTACTATCCTGCCGCCAGAGTTAGGGATAAACATCTCAGGGCCACGCTCCCCTACTAGGTAGGGACTACCGCTATTTGCGTTCCCGCCACCTGCGTTCCCTCTAACAAATTGAGCGGCTCCAGTAGCAGGAATTCCAGAACTGATAGACATAGGATTATTGGTTATAGGCGATCTGGTTATTGGCCCTGCCCCGCCACCGCCGCCGCCAAAAGGAAAGTCTTTCATAGGAAGCCCTAAGTTAAAGATTCCGTTTAGTATTTTGTTGACCACCATAAGATTTATAAATGTGCTTATAATCTGGCTGACCATGCTTTTTGCGAAGTTCTTAAATGATTCTAGAGCGCTTTCGCCTTCCATTAGGCTGTCAACGAACTCTCCTGTCATGGCCTGAGTAGCACTTGTGATAGAATCTTTTAATGAGTCCATCTCTTCTTTGACTAGCTCTGCATTCTTTTTGACTGCATCTAGCCCCGCCGCTGTAGCGCTAGCTCCCACTACAGATAATAATTCAGCGTCAAGATCGGCTAAACTTTTCTCAAGCTCTGCTGTGTCCTCTGATAAACCGCCAAATATATCTCCGAGACCAGTAAGCTCGGCAAACGCCTTACCGAACTCTAATATCTTGTCAGTAACAATATCTAAGTTGCCTGTTAGCCCCGCTATAAGTATCGCTGTCAGAACAAGAATATTGCCTTTGCTTACCTTATTTAGCGCCATAAAGGCCACTCTAGCCTTACCTATTGATTTAGCCAAACCAATAAAGGCCCTGCCCGCCTGAATCGTTGTTTTTGCTAGCTGGTACGAGCCGTATATGATTATTGCGTCAATAAACTGGTCAAGATACTGCTTGGCATAGTTTATAGCATCACCCAGCGCTTCAAATGCTCGCTTAATACCACTACCAAACGCTTCAGCCATTGGCTTGGCAGAATTAACTACATCAATTAATCCAAGAGCAAGGCTTGTCAGAGCCTCATTTAAGCCGCTCTCTCCGACAGAGTTATATAGCAGAGACGTAGCATCAGCTAAGTTTGAAAATGCGCCAGATACAGTTTTAGATCTTTCTTCAAGGGCTGTAGGAAATTTCTCTGAACCTATTTTTCTTATGTAATCAATTATTGATGTAGAATTTCGCTCAATAGTGGTAGTGGTGTTATCAAAGGTTACAGCTAACTTATCGCCCTGAACCTTAGCGATAATACCAAACTGCTTCAGCATCTCCATTTCACCAGTAGTCGCGTTGAACGCGGCTTGGGCCATAACGGTTATATCTTTATTAAACGCAGCCGCTACATTACCGAAGTCCTGCAAGACATCGCTAGTCGGAGTTATGCCCGCGTTTAATAGAGTTGTAAATGCTGAGGTTACGCTTTCTAACTGAAAGGTGGTTGTGGCAGTAAACTTGTTTATAAGGGCCATTGAGGCGGCTGCACCTTCAGCGCTGCCTGTAATAGCCTTTAGGGTTGCCTCTAGGTCTTCAAATGTTCTAGATGTGCTAATAACATCGCTAGCTATCTTGGCGAACCCTATTACCCCTAGGACTCCCGCTAGCTTTTTGAAAGAAAAAAGAGACTTATTAGTAGAAGCCTCCATTGAACCTAGCTTTTTCTTTACATCCTCCAACCCCCGCTGCAAATCACGGGTGTCGGCTTTAATCTCAACAATGAGTTCGTCAACTGTAATAGCCATTAGTCAGGGTGAAGCTCCATAATTTCTTTAAGCTCATCTGTTGTTAACGGCCTGTTTTCTTTTACGCCGTTAAACTCTTTGAATCCCGCAATAGCCAAGTTAATTTCTATAGGGGACATTCTCCAGAATTGCTCAGGCTGAATGCCAATCATCCCAACGCAGATACTATATAGCCTTGACCAATCTATTGACTGATCACTATTTCTTCTCTGAGTCATTTTTGCTGACTAAAGTAGAAGTAAGTAATTCAGCTACGGCCTGACAGCAAGGCACTAGCCCCGCTTCACCTACTAGCTTCATAACATCTTTTTCTTTTAGATTGTTGCCTCCCCCGCGCAGAGCATGAGTTAAGATAACAACCAATTCATTCACTCTTATATCAGCTTCAGATAGGCGCTGAGTTATGCTGAGTATCCCCTTATCTAACGCTGACTCTATCTTTATAATAGCGTCAATGGTCAGACGAGTTGTGTACTCTTCTTCACCCAGTGTTATCTGTATCTCGCCCTTCATCGGGTTTGTCATCTGACTTCCTCTTAGTGGATTTAGCTTCTGCTTTTTTTACCGAAATATACGCAACGCCATCTCTTTCATCTAAGCGTAGGGATTCAACTTGGTGTTCAACGCCATCAATACTTATAGATGGCACTTCAGACACCTGCATGGGAATGAATAACTCATCCCCTTTACGCATAGCGGTCTGCTCAACCCCGTCTAAGCTAATGCTAACCTTTTCCCAAGTCATAACTTACTCCTAGGTTGCGGTAAATGTTACTGCGGCACTGCTTTCAAATGACATACTGTAAGTAGCCTCGCCATTGTACTCGCCTGAATACTCAAGACTTGTACAAAGAAACGAGCCTGCGTAAGAGCCTAGGTCAGGAATGACAAAAGTCATGGTCTGCAAAGCAGCGCCACCAAAGTTTGTCCTGATAGTGCCCTCTGAAGCTGCGTCAGTAAAAACGCCAGAGCCAGAAATAGACATTGATTGCACGCCTGCGGCAGCTAAAAGCACCCGCTGGTTAGCGCTATCCTTGTTTGTTACATCAACCATTTCTTCGTTCAAAGTGATTGAAGACGAGCGCAACCCACCAATAGTCGTGGGAGTGCCTGCAATATCAACCTTTATAAGAACGGCAGAGCCTTTTTGAGCCGCCATAATTTCACCTCATATATTAATTTGTGCCTAACATTACCGCACGAAGCCTCATGACACCGTGTCTTGTTATCCCGTCTGGGTCTCTTAATACATCACTGAATTCAAAGCGATTATTAATAAGATTATAACCAGTTACGCTAATGGATGCATCATGCAGTAAAGTATGAATTCTGTCCATGATATCTTTGGTCTCTTTGCTCCCGTGGCTTTGACTCCACACGTGGATATTTAGCGTAGTTTCGCTGCCCACTAAATCAACTGTAGAGTAGTCAGTAGCGCCATCATCACCTAGCTGCACGAAAGGGAAGGAGCTGCCCTGTGGGACATCATCGTATACCCCCGCGCCTAGCGTGCTAGTTAGCTCGGTATCGCTGCTCAGGGTGCTGTATACGGCCTGCTGTAGCGCAAATTGACCTATGCTCACTTTATTATTCCTTCCTGCCTAAAATAACCTATTATCTTCTTTGAATTCTGTTTTAGGGCGGGGTGCAGAAAAGGCCTCGCTCTCATATTAGTAGTACCGAATTCAAGATGTATAGCGTACTCAGCACTTGCGCTAACTATCGCCGTGTATGACCTGCTAGTCCCTTTGTTACCAACAATAACTTCATGGGATATACTATTAGCCAAATAGCCAGTATCAGATGCGGGCGCTTCCCCTGCCGCTGATTGTTGATGTGTTCGGCTAGGATTGTACTTAGTTACTGTGCCGCCTGACTTAGAGCCTCTTAGTATGCTCATCTTTGCTGTCGTATCAACCAACATTGCGGACTTAGTTAAAGCCCTTAATATTCTTTTTTCAGGGCCGCTAACTAGCCTTTTTTCCATAGAATCAATGAACTTCTCTTTGTTTTTTATTGGAGAGCTCAAGTCGCTACCTTCTCTTCAGCCCTTATAACCCAATATTTGTTCCGTTCCATATGGTTGATAGCGCTTTTTATCTGAAAGACTCTGCTGCCCCACAGTATTCTGTTGCTAGGGCTTATTGTCTTGTCATCCCTATATCTAATGACAAACTCATAAACCTGAGTGTCATTAAGTTGCCCCTGCTTGTATTGCTCGTTACCAGAGATGGGATTGACAGAAGAGTATGCGGTAAAGTTAGTTGTAAAGGTCTGCACATACCCCCCACCCCCGTCAGAAGCCCTAACCTCAGTCTGTATAGTTATGTTCTTCCTCATGCTTCCCGCGCTGTATTCAGGCATGATTTACCCCAAAGCTCCGTAAGCGCTAGTGCCTAACCCACCTATCAGCTTATAAGGCTGATACATAAGAGCGACTATAGGAGGCAGCCTAGAGGCTTGGTCTGCGTCTTTCATATCGCCGCGCTGATCGTACAGATAAGCTATGTGCTGAAGCATCCCTATCTTTAGAGCGTGAGGTATCTCTCCCGCGTTTGCATATCCTGCCTTAAACTGCACTTCAATAGCATTAGCTACCCTTAACGCGCTAGGCCAAGTCTCGCCAGTTCTAAGGACTACTCGCGCAGGCTCCCTAGCTATATCCACGTAATACCTAGATGCAAGCATGACGGTGGAGGTATCATTATCATCATAAGTAGTTACACTAACGACCTCTCTGACAGGCGCTGTAGGCATAACAATATAGTCTTTACCGTAGTTTAGATAAGGGCCAATGCGAATGCCCTCCCACAAGGGGTCATAAATCTCATTAGTCGCATCTAAGCCTAGAGTGAGCGTCTGGTCAAGAAGCAGCCTTCCGGTATAGTTCTCGCAAAACTCTCTGGCCGCCCTACGCAGAAGCTGCAAGGTCAGAAGCTCAGAGTCCTCATCTATACGAAGATACTCGCGTATTTCTGTTTCTGTCAGAGCTTCGCTAGTTGCTGCTGTTGTTACTATTAGACCCGCCATCGGATTCCTCGCTTGCCTCAGCTTCTACTATATCATCAATCATATCGCGCACATCATCAACCACAACTCCGGCAGTAGCTGACAACGCAGGCCGCCCAACCGTACTCATGCCTTTATAGAGTCCAGAGCAGTATAACCCTTGATCTCATTTAACCAACTGTAAAGACTTAGCTTGTAGCCATCCATGAAATGGTCAGATATAGCCTCGTCAGGCTCAGTCATAAAGTCCCGCCTTTTTAGCCTTGCTGTTGGGTTTATTTTGCACCCTCCAGAGTTGGCGAAGTATATAACAGTCTGGCTGCTTGAGGGGCCGTATAAGAACCTTGGGATACGGGCCACTATATCACTACCCCTTACTACTGAATATTGCTTATCTAGCGCCATAGGGCGTTTAAAGCCCTTAAAAAAGGCATTTGGCTTCCCAAACGTCACTAAATTAAGGTTTTTATGATTCTTATGTATTTTTGCTGCGGTTAACTCTGCTAGCGCCCCGCCAAGACTATGCCCACAAACTAGAGTGCGTTTTTTATAATCAATATGCGGCTCAAGCTCACGCCAGATTGATTTTAATGCCAAGGTAAACCCGCTATGACAAAGCCTTCCAGCGAAAGGAGTAGGGAACGCCATAGCATTAAACAAGAAATCAGTCGCTTGCTGTGACCCTCTGAACGCTATGATGTCAATCGTTTTACGCTTAACAACGTATGCAGTGGTAGAGGTGATCCTTGACTCAATCTTAATCGCATCTCTAGGCTCGTCTTCGTAAGCCTTTATAGCCCAGCCGCATCCCATTTTGAGTAATGCTGAATCAATATTCATGCCAAGTAGTTTTTCGGTCATGCTAGTCGCAAAGCTCTGCTAGTGTCTTCCAGTCTTCCGCTGTCCACTCAGAGGTGTCCACAGAGGCCGGTAGCTCTACTGTAATGCCCGAGATGTTACCACCGAAGAAACCGCTAGTAGCCGAAGTGTTGCCTTTAACACACGCCATAGCATTGTCTTCAGAAGTGATCTCTAAGCTATTTAGCTGCGTACAAGCAGTTAGAGGTAAAAGTAATAGTAAAAGTAGTCTCATTAGAACAATCCTTTTATTGACTGAAATGTGCGTACTAGGCAGCGCCCAGACCTAAAACCAATAACGCTCCTTAATCTGGCGTTATCTTCCGCTAGCCCGTCCTTGGATATATTACTGTGCGACCAATTTCTCCATATTTCTTGTCATAAGTTATGGATTGAGCCGCTCTGATTGTTTTAGAGAAGCCTCTGGCTCCATGCGAATCTCTTTGACTTAGTGTGGGATGCCTTTCACATATCACCCCGCCTTCTTCAAGTACTTCTTTTTGATGCAAATGTCCAGTATGAAGATACCTATAGTCAGATTCACCCATTTCTCTAGCGAATTCTGAATAAAACTTGCTTGCCATTTTATTTATTCGGGATAAATGCCCATGATGAAAGCCTAAAAATGTATTTCCCCATGAAAATTTGTAATAAGGAAAAGGAGAATCCTCAACTGTCACCCGCTTATTGTTTGAAAATATGCGACGCATCAGCAATCTCAGCCAAACAGAGCCAGCTAAATCATGATTTCCTTCAGCCATGATGACATGAACCTTTTTATGCTTTTTCAGGAGCATATGAATAGCGTTAATACAGGCTGTGGTTGCCACTTCGGTTAGTTTCTCATAACGACCATCAGAATCTAAAACATTTTGGGCTGTAGGAGTCACTGACAATAGCCCATCCCAGTGCATAAAGTCTCCTAGCTGACAAAAGATAGCCTGCTCACTATCAGGAGAGCCACTGATTAAGTCATTAATGCCGTTAGACAAAACCTTTTCTGCTATCTTTAAGTCCCAGTTATCCCCAGTCTCTTTAGCCCAAGAATACGCGCCGATATGGTAATCGGTTAGGGTATATAGGGTGCATAGGTCTGATTGAGTCTTTATTGGCCTCTTGACTACCTTCCAAGGCTTGATGGCATTGATACTGTCGGTAACAGATTCCGCTATATCTTCCGCGGCCTGCTTAGAAGTTGTCTTTATCCAGACGGTATTACCTTCATCGTCTTTTGTTAAAGTGGATTTGCCTTTGATTGTTTGCCCAGAATCAACAAATCTAGTGGCATCGAAATGCTCTGTATCACCAGCGCCAGCGGCTTTAGTTTTAATCATTGAAATTACTGAACGAATATATCTTTCATCTACATTTAGCTGCTGCGCTACTCGCTTAGGTGAATTGTCATGATCAATATAGGCTCTTAATATTTCTATCTGTCTTTCTGTAGTACAGTATTTTTCTAGCCCACGATAATGCTCTAATTTATTAGACATAGGATTATTCTTTATCTTTTGTACCGTTATTCCGGCACAGATTCTTTCAAGGGTCTATACGCAATTAGCGTAGTAATCTCATGCTTGCTCTCTTTATGGAACCGCGCCCACAAGATAACCAATCGTGATTTCACGCTGTCTGTCTTTGCATAATCAGCCAGCTCTTTCACTTTATCGCCCCGCCAAAGACACTACGGCTTCTTGTAAAGTATCTATCTTTTTCTCCACCCTGCTCAACCTATCTTCCATGACTACATCTCTCCACTACTACGGGCTATCGGGCCATGCTATTGTGCTAGGAAATCCCGCTTGGGCAGGGACATCTCGCAGAGCCTGTCGATAAGTAGCCATCTCAGCAGACATTGTAACGTCAGACAAAGCCGTCCAGTCTGTTAAAGCAATTCGCTTGTCACGATCTGTGCGTATGCCCGTTTCTTTTGCCGCTACTAAACTAGCTGTGTAGTCAGCCTCATGCTCTGCCTTAGTAGTAACAACGCCATCTTCGTCTGTGGTGTCAGAGAACTTATCTACAACACTCCACGCCTCGACTGTGTTGCCGTTAGCGTCTGTAGTGACACCGTTACCAATGACTTGTTCTAGGTCTGTGCAGCTAGGCTTAGGCGCTGCTAGTACGGCAGTTAGTCCTAGATCAGTT
>ERZ890510.282-NODE-282-length-42585-cov-7.045874_pt1 | contig 42585 bp, 34 predicted proteins | sample MGYA00521265_ERZ890510 | MGnify/ENA primary metagenome ERZ890510 (study PRJEB32303, sample SAMEA104408624) | aquatic metagenome | biome: Brackish water; feature: Chemocline; material: water | place: Baltic Sea | collected 2014-10-26T21:54:00 | depth 110 m ... | reverse complement strand
GGCCCGTGAATTAGGAGTTGAAATGAAAGCTACTCCCAATGAAGTAGCTTCAGCATCTGACATCGTCACATTACACGTGGCTTCCTCTGCAGAAACCAAAAACCTAGCCGATTCGGCATTTTTCGAATGTCTAAAACCAGGTGCTTTTTTCATCAATACGACCAGAGCGGACGTCGTCGATGAAGCTGCCATGGTCAGGTGTATCGAGGAAAAGGGCCTGCGGGTTGGATTGGATGTGTTCTCAAATGAGCCCTCAGTCAAGTCTGGCCAATTCAGCCACGACCTCGCGAGCAATCCTTCAGTGTATTTAACTCACCATATTGGGGCATCCACCGAACAGGCTCAAGAAGCCATTGCAGAGGAGGCAGGCCGTATTATTTTAGGATATGCACAGACCGGAGAAGTTCAGCACTGTGTCAACTTGGCAAAGCTTTCTCCTGCGACCCACCAAATAACGATCCGACATTTGGATAAAGTGGGTGTGTTGGCGCGTGTCCTAAAAGAAATAAGCGTCGCTTCATGGAACGTTCAAGAAATGGAAAACGTGGTCTTTGATGAAGCAAAAGCAGCTTGTGCTTACATTCGATTTGACGGGAAGTCAGATCAAAGTGTAGTTGACACAATTGCTGCGTTGGACGATGTCCTTGCCGTTACCCTAATTGAATTATAAAAAGAGTTTGAGTGTCATCTTGAACCTTTTTTCTCTGACAACTGAAATCAAAATAAAATGATGGAAAGGAAGTTTAATTTTTCTGCCGGACCCGGTGTTTTACCGATCGAGGTTTTGAGAGAAGCACAAGAAGAAATGTTGTGTTATAAGGATGCAGCAGCGTCGGTGATGGAAATAAGCCATCGTTCCAGGCAGTATACAGAGATTACAGATTCGGCAAATTCCATTTTGAGGGATTTGTTAGGTCTTGATAACAACTGGCACATATTATTTTTGCAAGGGGGTGCTTCCTTGCAATTTTACCAGGCACCATTAAATTTTTTAACCGGCCAAACGTGCGCGGATTACCTGATCACTGGCAAATGGGCTGAAGGTGCTTTTCAGCAAGGCCAACTCATTGGAGACGCTCGTACTGCAGCCAGTAGCGCAGACCTTAATCACTCCTATATTCCAGATGTTGATTCTTGGAAAATATCAGATGGGTCTGCCTATCTCCATGTAACGTCGAACAATACTATATTTGGTACTCAGCTCCAAGCTGACCCAACTGTAAGCGTCCCAATGATTTGTGATGCTTCAAGCGATTTCCTTTCACGACCTATTGAGATGGAAAAATATGGCTTGATGTATGCTGGAGCTCAAAAAAATATTGGGCCTGCGGGAGCAACAGTGGTCCTAGTGCGACAAGATTTCTTAGACCGGATTCCCAGCGGATTACCAAAATTATTGGATTATGGGACGCACGTTAAGAGTTTGTACCATACGCCGCCTGTATTTGCTGTGTATATGGTCGAAAAAGTGCTTCGATGGATAAAAAACATGGGAGGCCTTGCTCAAATGAAGGCCCACAATGACAAAAAAGCAGGCCATCTTTACTCAAAAATAGACGGTTCTGATTTTTACAAAGGAGTTGCTCGTCCTGATTCCCGATCAAATATGAACGTAACGTACCGGCTTCCAACGGAGGATCTCGAAAACCTTTTTGTAAAAGAAGCTGCGGCACACGGTCTAATGTCTCTCAAGGGGCATAGAAGCGCCGGCGGAATTCGGGCCTCTATATACAATGCTTGCCCAATGGAGGCGGTAGAATCATTGGTTAGTTTCATGGGCCATTTTGAAAACCAGAATGGCTGAGTGGGTGTGTGGGGAGTATCCTCACATGATGAACCGAAAAAGCGATTTGGCAAACTTGTGAGTAAGGTTGTATTTATGTCGCGACACAGACTGATCTAGAAAAAATATTATGCCCTATACGATAGGAGTTCCTAAAGAAACTTTCCCCGGAGAGCGCATGGTCGCTCTAATACCTGAAGTGATCGTTCGACTGATAAAATCGGGAGCAACCGTTCAGGTTGAGCGAGGAGCAGGATCTTCCGCCTTCTACTCAGATGCAGACTTCGAAAAAGCGGGTGCTACCCTCGTCTCGAAAGACCAAGCTTTTGCTTCTGATATTGTTGTGAAGGTTAAGCCGCCGAACGATTCTGAAATCGCTTTGATGAAAGAAGGTGGAGCCTATATCGGATTCATGAATCCGTTAGACGAACCTGAAATCTCAAACAAGATGGCTGCTCGAGGTACTACTTCGCTCAGTATGGAAATGGTACCCCGTATTTCAAGAGCTCAAAAGATGGACGCTTTGTCCGCTTTGAGTTCGATAGCGGGATATAGGGCCGTGTTAGTAGCAGCCGCCAGTTCGCCAAAATTTTTCCCTCTTCTCACAACGGCAGCGGGTACGGTTAGGCCCTCAAACGTTTTGGTTCTAGGAGCCGGGGTTGCGGGGCTTCAAGCAATAGCTACAGCGCGGAGGCTTGGTGCCAAGGTCTCTGCCTATGATATTAGAGAGGCCGTAAAAGAAGAAGTTCAGAGCCTTGGGGCTGCCTTCGTCGAACTAGAACTTGAAGGACAAGACTCCTCAGACTCTGGAGGTTATGCAAAAGCTTTGGTTGAAGAGAAAGCCAAGCAGCAGACCAAACTCCTAGTCCCGGTTATTGGCAATTCAGACGTAGTGGTTTCTACTGCTCTCATTCCTGGACGAAAAGCGCCCATCCTCATTACCGAAGACGCGGTCAAGGCTATGGCTGAGGGGTCTATCATTGTTGATATGGCCGCTCAAAACGGCGGAAATTGCGAATTGACAGTGCCAGGAGAAACCGTTGTGCGACACGGTGTTACAATTATTGGCAATACAAATTTGACTACTGACATGTCTGTTCATGCGAGTCAGTTATACGCTCGCACCCTACTTGCCATGTTGCAAGACTTTACAGATGAAAACGGATTTGCCGAAAAAGACGACGATGAGGTCTTTACTGGCTCGTGCGTTACTAGAGGCGGAATCGTTGTCAACGAACGAGTAAAGTCATTACTAAGTTAATATTGGCCCATAAATCCAACCAATTCTATGCTTGAAAATCTAATTGTTTTCATATTGGCTTCCATTATTGGAAGCGAAGTCATTAGCAAGGTGCCTGCTATGTTGCACACTCCACTAATGTCAGGTTCGAATGCTATATCCGGAATTACCATTGTCGGCGCCTTAATTGTGGCCGGGATGGTTGGCGACGTTTGGGCGATGTGGATTGGCTTCGCTGCCGTTATCGTTGCTACCATTAATGTTGTCGGCGGATTTTTGGTAACCGATCGAATGCTACAAATGTTTAAGAAAAAGGATTAAAGCACTCACCTCTTTTTTTTCGACCTAAATTTTGAATTGGCCAACGGCTCATGAAGCAAAATCTGATTAATATTGCCTATCTCGTATCTGGAATTATGTTCATATACGGGCTTAAACATCTCCAATCACCCGCTACAGCGAGAAAGGGAAACCAGTTAGCCGCTATAGGAATGTTAGTGGCCATTGTCGCGACGCTTTTCTTTAAAGAATTGCTGACCCCCGTTCAAATGCTTTTGGGAGTCATTATTGGAGCGGGCATTGGAGTATTCCTTGCCAGAAAAGTCGAAATGACTGGAATGCCTGAGTTAGTAGCGGCATTTAATGGCTTTGGGGGCGTTGCATCAGCCCTAGTGGCAGGCGCGGAAATCGCCCGTCTAATGGCTCATAATGCTGCTGATACCGGGGGAAACGAGTTTACTGCTGTAAGTGCTATAACCATTTCGCTCTCTATTTTGATTGGGATGATTACATTTACGGGTAGTTTTGTGGCTTTCGGGAAACTATCCGAACGGATTTCTGGAAATCCGATTTCCTTTATAGGCATGCGCCTAATTACCATCGTATTTCTTCTCACGGCGGTTGGAGCAACGATTTGGATGGCGATGGAAAGTGGTGCTTTTCCAGGAATCAACGAACCTATTTTGTATGGAGCTATCGCTCTGGCAGTAGCAGGAGCTTTTTTGGGTGTCCTTTTGGTCATTCCAATCGGCGGTGCAGACATGCCCGTGGTCGTGGCGCTCTTAAACTCGTATTCTGGCTTGGCGGCCGCTGCGACAGGATTTGTGCTCAATAACAACGCTTTGATCATCTCAGGAGCTTTAGTAGGAGCATCTGGATTGATCCTGACGAATATTATGTGCGTCGCGATGAATAGGTCGCTTCTTAATGTGCTGATTGGAGGTTTCGGAGGCGATTCGGGTGGACCGGAAGGAGGGGGCACTTCGACAGCCGGAATGACCGTTAATTCCACGTCTCCGGAAGACGTTGCCATCCTTCTTAGTTATGCCACTAAGGTTATTTTTGTGCCGGGATATGGCATGGCTGTTGCGCAGGCTCAACACGCCGTACGTGAGTTGTCAGAGGAATTGGCCAAAAAAGGAGTAGATGTAAAGTTTGCGGTTCATCCCGTAGCCGGGCGCATGCCTGGCCATATGAACGTTTTGCTCGCGGAAGCAAACGTTCCTTATGACCAGCTATTTGAAATGGACGAAATCAATGCAGAGTTTGACACCACAGACGTGGCAGTAGTAATTGGTGCCAATGATGTGGTTAATCCTGCGGCGCGTCACGACAAAAGTAGTCCGATTTACGGCATGCCAATTCTGAATGTGGATAAAGCTGCCACTTCTATTGTGCTTAAAAGGAGCATGCGACCTGGATATGCCGGTATTGATAACGAGTTGTTCTATAACTCGAATAATCAGATGTTATTTGGAGACGCAAAAGCGTCGATATCCGCAGTAACGAACGAAGTGAAGCAGCTTTAATTCGGCCCCAAACGTGTCGTATTAAGCTGGCGGTGGGAGCAATTTGGCTCGTAAAAGAGGCTCAAGCGTTTCCCAAACCGTTTCCGCGATTATTTTATGACCATTCGCAGTTGGATGAATACCGTCTGGCTGGTTTAATTCTCTGATGCCACCAACTCCTTCCAACACAAATGGAATTAGAGTTGCTCCGTGGGCCGTTGCCAGCGCTGGAAAAATAGACCTGAATTGTTCGGTGTACTCATGTCCTAGATTTGGGGGGACCATCATTCCTGCCACTACAACCGTCGATTCTGGCCACTTTGTCTTGGTTTTAATGATTATCTGGGCGAGGTTTTCACTCGTCAGCGTCAAATCGACACCTCGTAGTCCATCATTGCCTCCCAGCTCCAACACCAGTACATCGATCCTGTCCTTGAGGAGCCAGTCGATTCGGTTAAGCCCGCCTGTACTTGTATCTCCTGATACACCGGCATCGATTGTTGTGGTACTTAAACCTGCGTTTTGGGCTTTTAACTGAACAAGGTGCGGAAATGCTTCTTCTTGCCCAATACCAAATCCCGCCGTAATGCTATCGCCCAGATAAAGAATACGAATGGATGTGCTTGGAGACCGAAGGGTAGGTGTATCGCCCATCAAATTTGGATTGCTTGAGGATGCCTTTTCATTGCCATTTAGATTCACATCGGAAGAGTCTGTCAAAGCCACATTTGATGTGGATTCTTGGGATTTATCTGTTGAACAACCCGCAAAGAGAACAACTAGACATAAGGTCGGGTATAGCACTTTCTGAAATATCATTACGAAGGTCTAATAATGGAATTTATTGGATTTGGACGAAATAATTGAACGGGTGTATGGATAAAGTTCTTGAAATAATTGATTTGACGCGCACCTATAAAAGTGGACATGGCGCGTTAACGGTCTTGGATTCTGTTTCGTTTGAATTGATGAGAGGCGACACTGTTTCTATTGTAGGACCGTCCGGTAGTGGAAAAACGACTTTATTGGGACTTTCCGCCGGGCTGGACGCTCCGAGTTCTGGAAAAGTGTTGCTCTGTGGGTATGACATGGGAGCGTTATCTGAAGATCAACGAGCGGCGGTGCGAAATAAACATGTCGGTTTTGTTTTTCAATCGTTTAGGCTCATTCCAACCCTCACCGCACTTGAAAACGTAACCGTTCCTGCCGAATTACAGGGGCGAAAGGACGCAACTGATGAAGCCCGGGCCCTGCTCGTAGAAGTGGGACTAGGTGAAAGGACCGATCATTATCCTGCTCAATTGTCCGGTGGTGAACAGCAACGCGTGGCGATGGCACGGGCTTTTATCAATAAACCAGATATACTCTTTGCGGACGAACCCACCGGAAATTTGGATGTGGACACCGGAGACCACATTGTTAATCTGCTTTTCAAGCTAAATGAAACAGCAGGAACGACCCTCGTTTTGGTTACTCATAATCTGGAATTGGCGGCAAAAACCGAACGAATTATCAGGTTAAAAAGAGGACAATTAGTTCCAGAATTAAACGTGATACCTACACATGCTTAAGTGGCTAATCACGTTCTCTTGGCGCGACTCCCGTGGGAGTCGCGCCAAACTACTCCTCTTTGTCACTTCGATGGTATTGGGTGTTGCGGCGCTCGTTTCAATCAATTCATTTGGAGATAATCTAAAGCGGGCCATTGATGCAGAATCAAAGACGTTGCTCGGAGCAGATTTGAGTTTTGAAAGCGGAAAGCCGTTTTCTGATTCAATTGAGTCAATTATTGACTCTCTGGGGGGGACTCAAAGCCGTAGGACTTCATTTTCATCCATGGCTTATTTCCCAAAAAGTAATACGACTAGGTTAGCGACAATTCGAGGGCATGAACCCGGATTTCCGTTTTATGGAACGATTGAATCGGATCCTCCAGAAGCTGCTTCCACCTATTTGAGTGACAATGGAGCTCTCATTGACGCTACGTTAATGGCTCAATATGACATCGCCGTTGGGGATTCTGTTCGCATTGGGACTAAAAGTTACACGGTGAGCGGAAAGCTGATTCAAACTCCCCGGGAAACAGCAGCGATTATGCTATTTAGCCCGCGTATTTACATTCCATTGGTAGCCATGGATACGACACTTCTATCTGCGGGAAGCAGAGCAGATTACGAAGTGTATTTTCAGTTTGCGGATGAACGGGATGCAGACGAGTTGGTGGAAGTCCTGTCCGATACGCTGCGCGCTCAAGAGGTCCGAACCGACACAGTCGAGGAAGAACGGGCCAATTGGGATCGCTCTCTCACCAATTTATACCGCTTTCTCGGTCTTGTTGGGTTTATGTCCCTTCTTTTGGGAAGTCTGGGCGTAGCAAGCTCTATTCATGTGTATATCAGACAACGGATTCAAACCGTTGCCGTTTTGCGGGTATATGGCGCTTCGTCGTATCAGACATTTGCCATCTATCTAATCCAGGCTACGGGCATGGGCCTTTTGGGTGCCGTTTTAGGTAGTGTCATCGGGGTAGGATTGCAATCGGTAGTCCCTGTGGTTCTCGGTGATTTTCTTCCCGTCCATGTTGATTTCAGGGTGTCCTGGTCGTCTGTTTTTATGGGATCGGCCATGGGAGTTGGGGTTACGTTGCTATTTGCGCTACTTCCACTGTTGGAGGTCCGTAATATTCCTCCGTTGGCTGCCCTACGAAGCGATTTTGCACCAGAAGAAAAGGATGGTAGAGGCAAGAAAGAAAAATGGGTCCTTCTGGGCATTATGGCGCTTTTTGTTACTGCCTTCGCAATCATTCAAGCGCCAACTATTCTGATTGGACTCGGGTACTCTGCCGCCGTCGCTGCGGTATTTGCCCTTCTTGCATTGGCTGCGACCACCGTAATGCGGGTATTGGCAGCCAAGCCGCCCTCCAACGTTTCATATGTAGTAAAACAAGGGATGGCCAACCTTCACCGCCCTCACAATCAGACCCTAATGATGATGTTGGCGCTCGGATTCGGCACCTTTCTAGTTTCCACGATGATCATTAGTGAGTCGACCCTTCTCGGACAACTAAGCTTGGCATCTACGGAAGGCAAGCCCAACCTGGTTTTTTACGATGTCCAGCCTTCCCAGGTAGATTCTGTCATTTCCATGATTGAGACAGCTAATTTGCCGGTACTGGATGAAGTCGCGATGATATCGATGAGACTCTCCTCAGTTAAAGGAAAATCAATCGAAAGTCTGCGGGAAGACACAACGTTTAACTTTTCTTGGGCACATAGAAGGGAATATCGATCTACCTATCGAGATGTCCTTGCAGAATCAGAAGTAGTCGTGGAAGGAAGTTTTGAGGGGACGTATTCGGGCAGCTGTTTAATACCACTTTCCGTTGAACATGATGTGGCTCAGCAGTTGGATGTGACCATCGGGGACTCCTTATCTTTCAATATTCAAGGTGTTGATATTTCTGGACGTATTACAAGTATTAGGGAAGTAGATTGGCGTCGAATGCAGACCAATTTCTTTTTTGTATTTGCGGACGGAGCCATAAATGATGCCCCTGCTTTTCATGTTGTGATGAGTAGAACCGAGACGACAGAGGAGTCGGCATTAATACAAGCGGGAGTTGTTCGAACCTATCCCAATATTTCTTCGATAGACATATCCGTCGTACTGACCATTTTTGAAGCGATTTTTTCAAAAATTTCCTTTGTTGTGCAGTTTATGGCACTGTTTTCGATTATCACCGGATTGTTAGTTTTGTCTGGTGCCGTTATGATCAGTCGATTCCAACGAATAGAAGAATCCGTTCTTCTAAAGACACTAGGAGCATCTAGGAAAATTGTCCTTCAAATAATGACCACAGAATACCTCGTTTTAGGCGTCGCTGCCGCGGTTACTGGAGTTGGGCTGTCATTAATTGCCGGCTGGGGTGTTTCTCGGTTTGTTTTTGAAGCCGATTTTGTTGTGCCTTTCTATTCGCTCTTAATTTTGACTGCTAGTGTTGTCGGACTGACCATTGCTGTAGGGCAACTCAATTCCAGAGGCATTTACGACAAAGAAGCCCTAGAAGTACTTCGCAAAGAAACCTAAGAAACATCGACCACGGGAGTTCAGTGAACCAAAAAGACAGACTTTCTAGTATCCAGGATAAAATTCGATCCGCCGCTGCTACCTCCGGAAGAAATGAAGACGCAGTAACCCTTGTTGCCGTTTCCAAAACTTTTCCATTGGAGGATATTCTTTCATTTGGTAACCTTGGCCAATTGGATTTTGGAGAAAACAAGGTTCAAGAGTTCATTCAAAAATCGGATGAACATCGAAGTCTGAAAAATGCCCCTGCCATTCAATGGCATTTGATCGGCCATCTTCAACGGAATAAGGTTAAGGACATTGTTGGCAGGGCTCACTTGTTTCACGCTTTAGACAGCGTTCGATTAGGCAAATCCTTGAATCGGCACCTCGAAGAGGTCAACTCCTCGCTGTCCTGCCTCATACAAGTAAACGTCTCTGGAGAGGACTCAAAATTTGGTATTTCACCCTCTGAGTTGGACCAGTTTGTAGACCAGATGCTTGGTTTTGATCAATTAAGACTTAAAGGCTTAATGACTTTAGCTTCCCCTTCTCATAATTCAAATGAGGTACGGCCACAATTTGCCCATTTGCGGGCGCTTTCAGAATCTGTCAGCGACAGGCTGACATTTGACGACTTTCCAGTTCTTTCCATGGGTATGAGTTCGGATTTTGAGGTCGCAATTGAGGAAGGGGCAACAATAATTCGGGTAGGCAGCTCCTTATTCGGAGGACGGACATATGAAAGTGCCTGATTTCCTTTCAAATCAGTATCTTACCCTTCGTTTGTATACCGGGCCTAATTTAAGATGGTTTGTCTAACAAGTTTCTAGCACTACTCGATGGAGTAACTTATGAAAATCACATCTCTAGACATTCGTAAACAAGAGTTTAATCGATCCTTCCGTGGATACGATATGGACGAGGTCGACTCTTTTCTACAAGTGGTAGCCAATCAGTGGCAAGAGATTGTAGATGACTTACGTAGAAGCGACGAAAAGATATCTGATCAGCAGCTTAAGCTTGATCACTATATGAAAGTAGAGGAGGCTTTAGAACAAGCACTCCAAACAGCTCGTTCCAGCGCGCGTATTACCATTGAAAACGCCGAAATGAAAGCTCGGAACACGCTGGAAGATGCGGAAAACCGCGTGGTAGATCTCCAGAAAAACGCTGATACCGAGCGTCTTCAAATGAAGAGAGATACCGCCAAATACGCCGTGAGACAACAGGAAATTGTTGCAAAACTAAGGGCGTTCCTCATGTCGGAGATGGAAATTTTGAGCCACTTTGACTCGGAAAATATTAGGCCAAGTCTTTCCAATTCAACCTCGTTAAAAGAAATCGAATTGGTGAAAGACGAGACCGCACAGCCCAGCGAGCCCGCACAGCTCACTAAACGAGCCGAGTCCACACCGTCAACTCTTCCTGCGGAGGACCTGAAACCCACTTACCCCGCTCCGTTGGCGCCTCTTCAAGTCGCCAACGAAGACGACAGGAGTCAGAGCTTTAAGGACACGAGCGTCAACCCCACTGAAAGTGAAAACAAAAGCATACTTCAGACTGGGAGAGATGAAAGTGTAAATGAAGATGATAGAGAAGGGTCTAAGTTGGCTTGGGAAAAATTGGAAGAGGAGGTAGGCGTGGTTTCTCAACCAAGCGCGCCTCTGGATAACCATGGTTCAGAAAAGGGCAATTGGGAACAAGAAGAAGATGAGTGGGAAATGAATCATGAAGCAGAAGAGATTGCCGAAGAAGAGGATTCGGCCGAAGGGAAAGCTAGCGTAAACGACGAATCTAAGGCGACGCTACCCGCACAAACAGCACAACCTACTCAGGGGAATCGTATTAAACTTGAAGGAACTCCTTCTTGGAAGGTGACGCCAATTTTTGAATCCGTTGCGGATGAGGATGCGGACGAAGATGATTCAGATAGTCACGACTCGGTTTCCAGTAACCACGAGAAGCAAGTAATAGATTCTGAAATGGTTTCCGAAGAGGTCGGTGCAGACGATGAAGCTGAGGCTGAAATCCGGAAAATACACCAGATCCTAAAAGATTTGGATGACGAATAACGAATGATGGCTCCTGATTATAGGGCGCGTGTTGAAGCAGCCTCCCAATACCTTCGATCTCAAATTTCCGAATTCCCATCGACCGCCATTGTCCTTGGAACAGGATTGGATGCGCTGATTTCATCCGTATCCGTGATATCAGAGATTCCTTACGTTGATATTCCTCATTTCCCCGTCTCGACCGTCCAGTCGCACCAGGGTTCGTTGGTATATGGCACAATTGAATCCCAACCGATTATCCTGCTGCGGGGTCGCGTTCATCTTTACGAAGGGTACGATGCTAATACGGTCACGTTGCCGGTAAGAGCTCTCGGACTCTGTGGAATCAAAACACTCGTTTTAACGAACGCGTGTGGCGCGATGAATCCGGATTACAAATCGGGCGATATCGTCCTACTAAAGGACCATATTAACATGATGGGGCACAACCCGTTAGAAGGTCCAAATGTTGATGATTGGGGGCCGCGTTTTCCGGATATGAGCGACCCGTACAGTTCATCCCTTCGGGATCTTGTTCGACGGGCAGCGAATGATGCTAGAATTCCGATACAAGAAGGGGTTTACGTCTCCGTGGTTGGTCCAAACCTAGAAACACGTTCAGAATATATCATGCTCCGGCTCCTGGGAGCAGACGTAGTTGGAATGAGTACGGTGCCCGAGGTTCTAGCTGCCAGACATATGGGAATTAGTGTGATTGCTTTTTCTGTGGTCACCGACGAATGTTCTCTTGAAGATCTACAACCCATTTCTCTCGATGATGTACTAGCTGCAGCTAAAAAAGCATCACCCAAACTGATTAGCCTTATTAAGGGCGTAATTCGCCTGATCTGATTAAATATTATGGCCTTTCAAGACCAAAAAGACCGATCCTCGAACGCGCAGGAAAAACAAATCCTCCATTTTTGGGCGGAAAATGACATTTTCAAAAAAAGTGTCCGCCAACATGAAGGAAAACAAACCTTTGCCTTTTTCGAAGGCCCACCAACGGCAAATGGCAAACCTGGCATTCACCATGTCATGGCTAGGACGATAAAAGACATTTTTTGCCGTTTTAAGACCATGAAAGGGTACCAGGTCGAGCGCAAGGCTGGTTGGGATACCCACGGGCTGCCTGTTGAGATCGAGGTTGAAAAAGAGTTGGGGCTTGAAGGACGTCACCAAGTCGAGGAATACGGAATTGCCAAATACAATGCGGCATGTAGAGAAAGTGTACTTCGGTACAAAGATTTGTGGGATGAATTAACGATCCGAATGGGATATTGGGTTGACCTTGAAAATCCATATATAACATTTAAATCTTCCTACATCGAAAGTGTTTGGTGGCTACTGGGCCAGATGTACGAAAAAGGATTTTTATACAAAGGCTTTAAAATACAATGGTATAGTCCTGGCTCTGGAACCGTTCTTTCTTCGCACGAAGTAAGCCTAGGTTACAAAGAAGTGCAAGATCCGAGCATCTATACCCGGTTCAAGACTGTTGAAGATCCTGATACGTATTACTTGGCGTGGACCACAACTCCTTGGACAACTATTTCCAACGTGGCTTTAGCAGTAGGTCCCAAAATCGACTACGTTACGATTCAGCTAACGACGGACGATATAGGTTTGCATAGGCTGATTTTGGCTGAGGGGCGGCTAAGTACGATTAAGGAAGAATATGAGATCATATCTTCCGCCAAGGGTTCGCAACTGGTAGGAAAACGGTATGAGCCTCTATTTGACTATTTTCGGGGCGCGGAAGGAACAGAAGATGCGTGGCGAGTAGTCCCGGCAGATTACGTTTCGGTAGATGATGGAACAGGAATAGTCCACACAGCACCTGCTTTTGGCGCCGAAGATTTCGAAACGGCCAAAAAAGAGGGCCTCCCGATGTTGAACGCCGTCGGGCCTGACGGCCTGTTCAACGACGAGATTACTGTCGTTGCGGGTATGTGGTTTAAAGACGCTGATAAAGTGTTGACCAGAGCACTGAGGGACGCTGGTTTGTTATATCGCCACGAAACCTTCCTCCATAATTATCCGCACGATTGGAGAAAGGGTACACCGTTGATGTCTTATCCAGTCGACTCGTGGTTTATCCGAACCACCGCCGTAAAAGATCGATTGATTGAGCTTAACGAACAGATAAATTGGCAACCTAAAGGAATTGGAACAGGCCGTTTTGGAGACTGGCTCAAGAATAATGTAGACTGGGCGCTGTCGCGCCGCAGATATTGGGGAACGCCGCTTCCAATTTGGCAATCGGATAAACCTGACTCCGAATACATAGAGTTTATTGGCTCTATTGCACAGTTACGTGCAAAATGCGGCGATATGTTGCCTGAAAAGGACGAAGACGTAGATCTCCACAGGCCCTTTGTCGACGATTTAACATGGCCCGCACCCGATGGTGGCACTATGCGCCGTGTTGAAGACTTGATAGATGTCTGGTTTGATTCTGGCGCAATGCCGTTTGCACAGTGGCATTATCCATTCGAGAACAAAGAGCTTTTTGATAGAAATTTCCCAGGAGATTTCATTGCAGAAGGAGTTGATCAAACCAGAGGTTGGTTTTATACCATGCACGCGATTTCGACCGTGGTAATGGATCAGCTGGCCTATAAAAACGTCGTGGTCAACGGGCTTGTTCTCGACGAAAAAGGCGAAAAAATGTCTAAAAGCAAGGGAAACGCAGTTGATCCTTTTGCTTTGATCGAAACTCATGGAGTGGATGTTATTCGCTGGTACATGATGAGTAATACGCCACCTTGGGAAAATTTGAAATTTTCTGAACGGGGCATCATTGAGACCCAGAGAAAGTTTTTCAACACCATTTCAAACGTCTATTCATTTTTTGCTACCTATGCGAACGTAGACGGGTTTGTCTACTCAGAGCCCATTCCATTGGCGTTGCGGCCAGAAATGGATCGTTGGATATTGTCTCGATTGGCGTCCACATCCATCGAAGTTGAGGCCTCACTTTCAGATTACAATCCAACTAAGGCCGCACGTAGTATTGAGGCGTTCGTGGATGAGTTATCTAATTGGTACATCCGCAGAAACAGACGGCGGTTTTGGAGCGCGAAGGACAGCGGGTCCTCGGCAAGTGATAAATTGGCTGCTTACCAAACTGTCGCGGATTGCCTTTTGACGCTTTCGAGGCTGATGGCGCCTATTGCACCCTTTTATTCGGAATGGCTCTTTAAAAGCGTGAACGATGAAACCAAGATGCTCTCGGCGGAATCCGTTCACTTGACCGAGTTTCCAGCGGCTACCGAGTTTCAGGCACTGCAGGATGCCCATCTCGAGCACAAAATGTTTCTTGCCCGAATAATATCCTCCATTGTCTTGGCGCTCAGAAATACGGCAGGGATAAACGTTAGGCAGCCCCTTCCACGCATTCTCGTAGTTACTGGGATCAATGCTGAAAAAAGTGTCATTGAGGAAGTTGGAGGTATAATCAGGGACGAAACCAACGTAAAGTCCATCGAGTTTGTCTCGGGATCTTCAGATGTCGTATCTCGTCAGGCAAAACCTAATTTTAAGACGCTTGGAAAGAGACTTGGACGCCATATGAAGACGGCGAGCGCGTTAATTAGAGACATGGACTCGGACGCCATAGATGCGTTTCTAGAAGCCGGTCGCTGGCCAATTTCTGTAGAAGGAGAGGAGATTGTTTTAAATCAGGAAGATATTGAGATTAGCAGCGAAGGGATCGAAGGGTGGTTAGTAGGGCAGGAGGCCGGGATCACGGTGGCGCTAGATACGCTTCTTTCTGACGACTTAATTTCAGAAGGATTTTCGAGAGAAACGGTAAACCGAATCCAAAACATGCGGAAAGAAGCTGATTTTTCAGTTACTGATCGTATAAAAGTATCGTTTTCTGGCTCTGAAATTATCCTCGCAGCAATTAAATTACATGCCCAATGGATCAGGAACGAGACGTTGAGTGTTGAGTTTGAGGAGGCTGACGTTCAAGAAGGGGAGTATGTGTCCTCGTTTGACATTAATGAAGAGCAGCTGACGATCGGAATCCGGCGATAGGGCTTCATTTGCTAGATCCGAATCGACTAAATCAATAAAAAACATGAAATCAGAACTACAGCACGGCGAAGAAACGTTTATCAAAGGAGTACCATCTCCTTATTCAGATGACATGTTAGATCATTTCAAAGCGATCATTCTTGAAAAACGTGATGCTGCTCACGAAGACGTAAGTAGAATGCGTTCACAGTTAGTTGACGCACGCGAACAATCTGAAAATGACACAGCCTACAGCCACCATATGGCCGATGCTGGTACGGATGCAATGGAACGCGAGAAACTGTATTTGATGGTTGCTCGTGAGCAGAAATACATTGGCTATCTCGATCGGGCATTAGAAAGAATTGAAGGCAAAACGTACGGTGTTTGCAAGGAAACAGGAAAGACAATTTCAAAAGAACGCCTGGAAGCAGTGCCTCATACTGAGATTTCAATTGAAGCAAAGCTGAAGCAAAAAAAGTAACATCTTTGTACGTGATTCGAAGCGCTGAGGGCGGTCTCGAAGCAAACACGAGAATGCTTTAAGTCATGGAAAAACCCAAAAATTGGATATCCAGATCAGCCGCAATTGTTTTGGCTGTCATTATCGTTGACCAGATTTCCAAGGTCATTGTGCTGAAGTCCATGACCCTCGGTCAATCCATTCCGCTTTTGGGTGATTGGCTAAAGTTTACGTTTACCGAAAACCCGGGAATGGCGTTTGGACTTCAATTTGGCCCGCCTGCCATGATTACTATTTTCAGTATCCTGGCAACGTTTTTAATCGTCCTATACCTATTCAAAATTGGTTCGGTCTATGCCCCATATAGGGTTAGTTTGAGCTTTGTTTTGGGTGGCGCTCTCGGCAACATTATCGACCGAGTGTTCTACGGTAAACTTCTTTATGGGGAACCCTATTTTTTAGGGAAAGTGGTCGATTTTATCCATGTCAATGTGTGGAGAGGCTACGTTCCCGACGGAATCCCATTTATTGGGGGGCATTATATGGCGCTTTTTCCAATTTGGAATGTCGCCGATATGTCTATCGTTCTAGGTGTGGTTGGGATCATCGTATTTCAAAAGAAATTCCATGAGCAAACCATTCATTCGGAAAGCGAAACGGCTCCTGCACTTGTTCCTTCACCAGAGGAGGAAACTGTAGTTATCAACTCTGAATTGCCCGTCAGTGAAGATGGATTGAGTATCCAGCCTGCCACTCAGCTTGAAACTGATCTACCAGGTAAGCCGAGCAGCAACGCTTAGAACACGGGGCAGTAGGTGCCTATCAGAGCGATCTAAAAGACCTGTGGTCGTACCACTTCCAAAATACGTTTCTTCGTCGAGTTCAAACCGCCACTCCGCGACATTGTCACGATTTAAGACGTTTATGATATCGGCTCGGAGCTGAAGCGCATATTTGCCAATCCGCATAGAATACGATCCGCTTAAATCAAGCTGATAAATTGGAGACAGAGTATGGGAGTCTGGAGACGTCAAGTCATAATTAGTAATCTGGCGCTTAATGCGATTTATAGCATCGGTCGATACTCCATTGTCGCGTAACTCTTCTAACAAAGAATCCACGTTATTTAAATGTGCGCTTAAAAAGTCGTAATAGGCCTTTCTGAAGCCCCACGTTCGTCCCCATGAACCCCGCCAACGCATAAGCAGAACCACTCCTCGGGCCGGCACTACATCGGTTGAAAATTCCAATCGAAACGGTTCACTCCACGGTACACTAAGGCTTTGATTGCCATATAAATCGTGTATTTGTCTTCGCGAAACGGTGTGATCTAAGCGGATTTTTACACTTCCTGGATTCAGCAGCCTTTGAATGGAGCTCGAAAACCCGTAAGAGTATCCGTTCGATGATTTCAGGAATTCGCTCTGATCCAAAGAGGCCTTATTTAAGGGATCGCTGGCTGAATAATCAACCGAAAGAATGTGGTATTGGTGTTTATAAAAAGATTCAGCTGAAAGAGTCCATTTATCCGTGGGCGCAATTAAAACTTCTGCTGTAAAGTGAGCTGCCTTAGGTGGTTTTACGGTCGCATCATTCCCCATCCAAAATCGTGTTGAAGAAACAAACGTACGCGGGCTTCTACTGCTAATATCATATTGTGATACAAACTGCCGATATAATCCGGTGGCCATAAATAAGGAAACATTACCAACGGGCGTCTTTAACCAGTCCATCCTAGCCGCCAGCCTAGGCTCCGCATACAGGTTTTGTCTTGCAGCAAGCCAAGTTGTTCGAAGGCCAGCCTCTAAAACGGTGTTCTGACCGAGGTGGATTTTATTCTCAGCGTACGTTGCAATCCGCCATCCAGTCGATTCATGAACAAGTGGAAACTGTTGGGTACCTGCAACGGTGAATTTGCTCCCAGTCACGGTTGCCTCAACTCCCATTTCAAATTCCCGACCTGAATCTGTAAAATAGTCCATCGAACCGTCGAGGGTTAATTCATAGACCTGATTCCCGTCATCTTCCGCTATTTCGCCCGAAAGCTGATCTGGGACCTCAAAATCGTGGGAAAGATTATAAAAACTACTTTTAAAGCCTATTGAACTCAAAGCATGCGCAGATTGGACGATATCAAGCCGAGTTTGAGCCATACCTGTTTGCCACGTATACAAATCTTTGAAGCCTCTCAGTTGGCTTGCGATACTGGAAGGATCGTCTAATAGATCGATATTCGCTAGGCTATTTCCAAGGCTACTTCGGCCCCAATACGCGGATGTATTCCACGTTTTTAAAGCGCCAAAACGTACTTTTGACGCCGCATGAACGTCTGAAAATTGAATCGCTGGATTTCCTGTGCTCGGAAGATTTGCAAATGGAGTGTTTTGCTCAGCAAAGGCCGATAGCAAAAACGTATCTACCGTATTCCATTCATCCATTAGTCGAGACAGGGCGGGCGGAGCCATCAAGCTCCACGTCCCAAGCCGGGCAGACCCCAAAACGGTTACGTGCTTTCCTGAGGACAAGTCCCAAAAACCAGAATATCGGCCGTTGGAAGACAACGGATCCACCTGAAAAGTGAACTGACTGCCCTGTTTTTTTGACGCAGAGCCCGGCGGTATGCGTAGATCGTGTTCCGCCGCTATTATTCCTGAAATTTGAGAGCCCAAACGAGCTGAGAATCCAGCTTTGTGAACAGTAATCTTTCCAAGGGCGAACGGGCTAAACGGTCCGATAAAGGAGGCTACATTGAGCGGTAAAAAAATGGGTGCTCCATCTAGTCGGAATTGATGCTCGCCTGCTTCGCCGCCTTGTATATGAATATCTGCGGTGGTGTCATTAACCCGTACACCAGGCATCGCGTCAAGGGTCTGGAGGAGCCCCGTGGTACCAGCCGTCAAATTGTTAGTCACTTCTTCCTGAGTTGCTGACGGCGCCCCGAGAAGCAGAGACGAGGACGGAATTCTACCATCAATGACCAACGGAGTTGTGATTAAAATACTTTCAGACTCCAGAATAATCTCAGTTGAAGCATCCACTCCAGCATCGATATTCACTCGCGCTTGCCCGGTACGATATCCAATATGCTGGACCCGTACGTTATATGAGCCAGGTAAAAGGCGAGGGAAAATAAACATACCCTCATAATTGGCAACCACGCCCCGTTCTGCTTCAGCTAAATAAACAGTTGCGTTAGGAACGGGTTGTTCGGTATCAAAATCTAGAATAATCCCCCTTAGATTGCCGAATAGAGGAGGCCCCTCCGTAGCAATGCCTATTACAAATAGTCCATTAGAACGAATAACATAATCCAGGCCTGTTCCGTTAAGAATGCAACCTAATAACTGTTGGGCAGATGCGTTTTCGATAACACAAAAAACACGTTTGCTACCAACAACTAGTGGATCCCATGAAATTGAAATGTCGCCGGAAGTAATCGTAATAAATTGCTGAAGAGCATCCCCAAGAGGTAAGCCGCGAAGTACGATAGAATATGAAGGAGCGCCGGTATCTATTTGAGCGCTAGACTCACCGACGAAAAAGGACAAAAGTACAAGGACCGCAATTGATACGGTCGATTGCCTCTTCGGCATCCTCAAAAGGGAGGTGCTTTTTAAGCGGTCCAATCGTCTTCCAATGCTGAAGTGAAGTTACCTTTAAATGGGTCCTGGCAATCGATTAAGCGGATTTCAACGAGTAACCACATAATACAAATTGATTCGGGAAAAGGTTGCGGAATCTGTCTAACGAACTGAGTCCCGAACCGGATCCATATAAAAAAAGCCGAATTTCTTTGGGAGAAAATCGGCTCAGTTCAGGATTCAAATAAGAAAGGTCTTCTATTGGAGATACAGCTCAAAACCATTTGCTGTCGGGCGATAACGAACTCCAATAGTTGCAGCTAAATCTCCGATAACCTCGCCGGCATCTGCTGCAGCTATTTTTGCATAAGAAAATCTACGAAGTTTGATAGAAGTGGGAGCGTTAATCCGTACATCAAATCTACGTTCAACTTCCTTAATTACGTTGTCGACCAATTCTTGGTCAAAATAAAATCCACCACCGGTCCAAAACAAGTTTGAAGAAAGGTCTGTTTCGGCTGGAGTAGAAGGAGTGCCTTCACTAAGGCTGATCGTTGTCATTTCACCTGGATTGACAAGAACTTTAGTCAAATGGCCAGAAACAGATACTCTGCCAGTTTTTACAACAACTTGAGTGGAAGCTTCGCTCGCTCCCGGCCAAGCTTTTACAGAAAAACTGGTTCCAAGGACTTGAGTAACTGCATCGAACGTTACAACCTCAAATGGAACTGCGCTTGGAGTGACTTCCAAAAATCCTTGTCCGTTCAGAATAACTCTGCGATTTTGTTTCCCAAAAGAATTAGGCACGCTGAGTCTACTTCCTGGAGATAATGAAACGGTGCTGCCGTCGGCCAAAGAAACTAGAGTAGGACTTACTGAGCCGACCGAAGCGCGATACTTTTGACTTGGAGGTGACAACGAGAATGATAGGCCAACAACAATGGCTGCTGCGAGAACCGTCATTCGCAATTTCATTGCAAATATTCGAGCAACAGGCTGACGAGGAGGGCGAACTGAACCTAATCTAGATGGGCGACTATTCAGAACGTTTTCCATAACCGTGTTTCGAACGCGGTCTTTGCCATTTTCAAGTAGAATAGCCGGCTCATCGGATATCATAGACCAAACCGCAATCAGATCTGTCCGATCGGATTGCGAGACTCCTTCAAGATCTGCGAGGATCCCTTCGGGCATGTCGTATGTAGAGCGATTGTGGCTCACGTGATCAAGTCTCTATCTGTTAAAGTTTATTCGCTTTGGAAGCTATCCAACTTCTTTCGAAGGTATTGGAGAGCTAGAACGATGTGGTTGTTAACCGTTTTGGGGGCCAGATCCATAAGAATCGAAATTTCTTCATGTGAGAGTTTTTCATATCGACTCAACATAAAGGCCTCGCGTCTTCGATCTGGCATGTCTTCAATCCACAGATTTAAATTTCTCTGCAGTCTGTCGGCATCCAACCGTTCGTCGTCCATATTGTCAAAGCCAACGGAAGGGCTATCTGCGTCAATCGATTCTGCTGCATGTCGCTTCTTCTGTCTTTCATGATTGAGGGCATAATTCCGCACCATTTGGTACATCAGCGCTTTAAGCGAACGCTCTGGATCGATCGTTGTGCGAACGCGCCACAGCTTCAAATAAACGTCTTGGAGAATGTCCGAAGAGGCATCTGTATCACGAGTGATGAACATCGCATATCGATGAAGAGCATCATACGTGGCATCAAACAGCTCTGAATAGGAATTACCATCAGAAAGTTGAAGACCGTGACTCCAAGCACGAAACTGTTCGTCCGTTACGGAACGCATAGCATCTTACCTTCAGTCGATTGTTAATACACAGCAAAGCTGCGAACTACCCAAAAATCGGCTATTACTCATAAAAAACTTTATCAAATGTCTGTAACATAATGGGAGTCAAGGACTTGCGGGGTCGCTTAAAGGAAAACATGAGCGAAAGCGACGTAAAAATGCAAAAAAATAGTCACCATTTTTAGGTCAAGTCACCTAAAGTATCGCTTTAGGTGCTCTTACTTTTAACCAGATTCAGAGTTCTCGATAAACCAAAGATAGCATTCGAAGTTAAACCGATTTCCAATTTCACTCGAACATTTCCTCCTTCCGGAACCGGGCGTCTGAGATTGGATTACACGCTCACGCATTTCCGATTCGTAATTCCCCATATTGCATGCCCATAGAACAAAGCAGAATTAGAAATTTCTGCATTATCGCACATATTGATCACGGTAAAAGTACGCTTGCGGATCGGCTACTTGAATTAACCGGGACGCTAAGCAAGCGCGAGTTGCAAGCACAGGTTCTGGACTCTATGGATCTCGAAAGAGAGCGCGGAATTACGATTAAAAGCCACGCAATTCGCATGAATTACCTGGCCAACGATGGCGAGACGTATGTATTGAACCTAATTGATACTCCCGGCCATGTCGATTTCACGTACGAAGTGTCCCGTGCATTAGAAGCGTGCGAGGGTGCAATACTTGTCGTAGATGCCGCGCAAGGCATTGAAGCTCAGACTATTTCCAACTTGCTTTTGGCGATGGAGCTGAATTTGGAAATTATTCCTGTCCTTAACAAAGTTGATCTACCAGGGGCAAATGCGGAACAAGTAGCACAAACGATTGAGAATCTTATTGGTGAACCAGCGGATGAAATAGGTCGAATTAGCGCAAAAACAGGATTGGGTGTTGCTGACCTGCTGGAGACCATTATTCGCCGCATTCCTGCACCAGGAGGTGATCGGAACGCTCCGTTAAAAGCTTTGATTTTTGATTCCATATTCAATTCCTATCGCGGATCTATTGTGTATGCCCGAGTTTTTGAAGGCACACTTCGGAAAGGGGATGGCATTTTGTTCATGGCGACTGCAAAAAAATGCGATGCGGAAGAAGTAGGCCATTTACGCCTCAGCATGGAGCCTGTAGACACTCTTTACGCCGGAGAAGTAGGATACATCATCGGCTCTATTAAAGATGTAAAGGATACACAGGTTGGAGACACCATTACGTCACAGGGGAATCCTACACCGAAAGCCATTGAGGGCTTTAGGGAATCAAAGCCAATGGTGTTTTCTGGAGTTTACCCAACCAATTCAGAAGAATTCGAAGACCTTCGAAGTTCTCTAGACAAATTAAAACTCAATGATGCGGCTCTCACGTTTGAGCCCGAGACGTCTGCAGCGCTCGGTTTCGGCTTTCGAGTAGGATTTTTAGGCCTTCTGCACATGGAAATTGTTCAGGAACGCCTAGATCGCGAGTTTGGACTTGATATTATCACGACCGTTCCAAACGTGAAATACAATGTTCATTGTAATGACGACTCGTGGGTTACGGTTGAAAACCCCGCTAATCTACCAGCAATTGGAAAAATAAGTGAGATCCATGAGCCCTATGTCAAGGCCGAAATTATTACGCCAACTGAATACATTGGGAATTTGATGCAATTGTGTCAAGATCGTCGTGGAACCTATATAAACACACAATATTTGGACACAGAAAGGGTCAGTTTAGTTTACCATTTACCCCTTGCAGAAATTGTATTCGATTTTTACGACCGCCTAAAAAGTATCAGTCGCGGATATGCTTCCTTGGATTACGATTACTTGGATTATCGTGTGAGTCATTTGGTCAAATTAGATGTCATGATCAATTCGGATCCTGTTGACGCTTTGTCTACCATTGTTCACAGAGACAAGGCGTACGACATGGGAAGGAAGCTTGTTAAAAAACTTCGAGAATTGATCCCAAGACAAATGTTTGATGTTGCGCTTCAGGCAGCAGTTGGAACTCGAATAATCTCTCGGGAAACGGTAAAAGCCCTTCGCAAAGATGTGACGGCCAAATGTTATGGCGGAGATATTTCCCGCAAGCGCAAACTCCTAGAAAAACAGAAAAAGGGGAAAAAGCGGATGAAGCAGGTTGGAAGTGTTGAGATTCCTCAGGAAGCTTTTCTGGCTGTTTTATCAATGGAAGACTAATGCGGAGACCGACATCGCAGATATTTGATTGTTTGCGTTCAGAAATTCTGCCTTTTCTGATAGTTTTCTTCTGCATTTTGCCTTGCCTTTACCCCATGTCCGCTTTCGCTCAACGTCAGTCTACGTCTGATTTGTTGACCTACTACATGTATGCAAGAACTCGCCAAATCGCGACCGAATTTGCACGTGATGGTCAGTTTAAACTGGAATATCGGCCTCTTGAGCAACTTGACACCAAAGCTTTTCTTATCGAATCCCAATTAAGTGAGTTGAGGTGGAAAGCATTATTGGCTTCATTACCCGAACCTCTTGAAACGTTTACTGTGACCTCCATACGACTGATATCTAAAATCGAGGCAGTCGCATATGACCAATTATTCTTAGATGTAGACTGGTCGTTTATGGGCAGTTCGTCCCGAACTCCCATCGATACAATGAAAACAGCGGATATCCGCGGCCGACTGCAGTACCACTATGGGTCGCCGACTAGGACCTTGGCAGAGTCCGGATATCCTGATTCTTTAAAGCGGGAAGACGTGGTAGAGTTTGAGTATTGGTTTATAATAAATGGATCTATTCCTGTTATTATAATGGATGTCAATGGTCCGTGGGATAGAGGAATCGTGTTGGCGGCCGAAATGAAATTCCGAAATAAGTTGGAAAACATAAAAAAGGCCGTTTTGGAGCAACTCATAGGAACTCCAGACCGTAAACGATTCATCGATTACTATTACAACTTTGATCAGCGTTCGTGGTACCTAACCGGCTTCGATGGAGCAACTTTTTTCGATACGCGTATTCAGCGTCCAAACCTTAGTATGGGCAGGCCATCGCCATCGTTGATTTCAGATCGAAACACAGATAAATAGTACCGGAGTAGTAGTGTCAAAATCAAGATCAGATATTCGAAAGGAAGAAAGAGAGCGCAGGAAAACAGAGCGCAAAGCTAAGACTGGTGGACCCGAAAACGATGCTGGTCCTAAAAAGGGCAAACTGCGAGAATGGCTAGATGCCATGATCTTTGCTGTTGTAGTGATGGTCATTTTGCGGACACTCTTTTTTGACCTATTCCGAATCCCTACGCCTTCAATGGAGAAAAGCCTGTTGGTAGGAGATTACCTGTTTGTCTCCAAATTGCATTACGGAACGCGTACTCCAATGTCTCTTGGGATTCCATTCACGTCCATATATCTAAAAGGGCTTTCTTTCCCATTTGGTCGTATTCCGGGCTTTTCAGGTGTAAAGAGGGGAGATGCTATCGTCTTCAATTGGCCTGAAGATGACGTCGACATCATCGAACGCAAAATGCATTACATCAAACGAGTTGTTGGTTTACCCGGTGAAACCGTTTCCGTAGTTAATAAGACAGTAATGGTCGATGGGGAAGCTCAGTCTTTAATGGACACGATGCAGCAATACTGGTTGGTCTATAAGACCGATCCCAGGGTTCAGCTCAATCGTTCTGCTTTGGAAGAATTGGGGATAAAAGACTTTATTCCTGGCCAAGATCAGAGCGTAGTCCAGTTGGTCGCCACTCCTCAGGCTGCCGAAATCATCGCCACATGGCCATGGGTTGCCAAGGTAGAAGCAGCCGTGGCACCATCCAATTCTATTTATGATGCTGAAATGTATCCTCCTGGGCGCGGCTGGACTCCTGATAATTACGGCCAATTGACTATTCCTAAGCAGGGTGTAACGGTTGATTTGACGCCAAAAAGCTGGGAGGAATACTATACGGTCATCTCTCGCTATGAGGGCCACACAGGGTCGGCTTCTTCAGACGGTTCCTTTATGATTGATGGGCTTCCTGCAACTTCATATACGTTTGAGCAGGATTACTTCTTCGTCATGGGAGACAATAGAGACAATTCAGAGGATAGTCGTTTCTGGGGATTTGTACCCATGGATCACGTCGTCGGGAAAGCGATTATGGTCTATTTTTCGTGGGACGCAGACTCAATGCTTCCAAGATTCGCGCGCTTGTTCTCCATTATTCATTAAGATCTTCTCGGAAAACCTGGATTCTTCAACCTTCCTTTCGGCCATTTACATTCGCCTGATCCGGTCAAAATATTTCTGCTGAGCCCCGCCAGGAGCTATATCAAATGGATGGCCTGGCAATTGTACTGGTAACAATTCCGGAGTGCGTCCCTTTTTGGAAAACGTGGTCGGACTGCCAGGAGGGTCATTTCCAACGACCAAGACGGTAGTTCCAGGCTGGGAAATCGTTCCCATACTTGATTTAAATCCAGACGCTCCCTTCTTCCACCCATCGGCCCAATTATAAATCCATATTGCGTCTTCGTCCACGAGACGAACGCATCCGTGGCTCATTGGACCTCCACTAGGAAAAGGATATTGATGGACATGGATACCTCGTTCTTCGACAAAATTGAAAAGCCAATACATTTCCCACGGTTCGCCAGGGGGCGAATGGGATGAGACCCGGTATTCCGATTTCCAATTGAAATTAAACCTTCCGTTAGGAGTTCGGTGTTGTGCGTCGCCTGTGTTTACAATGCCCCAACGTGCCAAGCGGCCGCTTTCATATGCTGCCCATGCCTGGATAGATTTATCAATAATAAACAATTTGTCGAACGCGAGTCCGCCAGCATAGAAGCGGGGGAAAGGAGAGTAGGCACAAAAATCCAAATCCCACTTATCTGGGACCACTAGAGTGTCTCCAACCGACATCTGATCCATGAGCTTTCTGTTCAACAAGGCAACCAACAAGGCACGGCTACGTCCTTTTTTGGTATCACCTTCTCCGATCACTTTGTAAAATGTAGCACGCGCTAACACACTATTGTTTCGAGAGCTATAAAGCACTTTATAGTCATATCCTACAGATGGAAGCCTCTCCAATTCTGGGGTACATTCATGCATGATTTCTGCTAGCTCACCCTGATTGAGATAAAACTGAGCATCTACTGTGGTTGCCTTGAATAGTCCGGCCACTAGAAGAAGTAAACAAAAAATCCTAATCATAAGTTCTTGGACTGTTTGGAGATTAAAAGAGACTTAAATAGCCGTACAGCCATCTTTTTTCAATCGGAGAATCATTTCACTGCTACCCATAACGATAAGTGTATCGTTTGGTTTTATCCGTTCCAACGGGCCCGGATTAAACACCATATTCAACGTATCACTGTCCATAATAGCAACAACAATAGCATCAAAGCTCTGACGGAAGTTGGATTCCACCAAACTCTTTCCGGCAATCGGAGAATTTGGTTGAACCATGACTTCGTCCATCGTGTAGTTTAACGATTCAGACTGCAAAACGCGTTCCATAAACCGATCTACGTGAGGACGCAGGAGTACCTGAGCCATTCGATCTGCGCCAATCTCATACGGAGCTACAACCTTATCTGCGCCGGCTCTTATTAGCTTCCGTTTGTTTAAATGTGTGTCGGTGCGAACAAGAATGAATATTTCTGGGTTTAACTCTCTAGCTACGAGCGTTGCAAATACGTTTGCTCGATCCTCAGGTAACGTGAGAATCAGGCCCTTGGCTCGCTCAATACCCGCGTTTAACAACACTTGTTCTTCTTCAGCATTTCCCTGTAAAAACATCACGTTCGACTGCAACAGTGACTCATACTTCTCCTGACTGAATTCAATTACAACAAACGGAACGTCGTTTCGCTCCAAATCTTGAGCTATCCTGTTTCCAATTCTGCCGTATCCAGCTAGGATGTAGTGATCGGATATTGACTGAATCCTTTTCATGACGGTTCTATGGCGAAAAGATCTAGTATTTAAAAGTATTTGAGCAGTTCTTGTGGCAACAAAGGCAACGCTTCCAATTCCTATCAAGCCCACGAAGATGGTAAATATTCGACCCGCACCGGATAATACATGAACTTCTGCAAACCCGATGGTAGTTAGCGTGAGAAACGTCATATACAGGCTGTCCTGAAAAGTCCAACCCTCCAGATACATGTACCCGACCGTGCCAAAAAATACGGCACCAATCAAAAAGGCATTAGCAATCAGGAGTTCACGGCTGGCAAAAACACCTCCCGAAGTTCCTGAATTCCTATCCGAAAACGAATCTATTGACGCCACAGGTATTCCAATTCGTGTCAAATGGTCACAGACGAAGGTATTTGAAATACACGCCCATGCCAAGAAGTACCTGCCGACCTTTCAAAGTGACCCTTTCTAAGTTCAAGGAGAGAACTAATAGAGGTGTCAAAAACAGGTGTGGACTCTGATACGACACCTGATTTTACCAAGTTTCTGAACTCCGATCGAGGCACTGTGACTACACTTCCTTTTTCATTTCGAAACACTACAGAAAGGTGACTTAGCCACTCAAAGCCACTCTCGTCCGCAAACTGTTCGAGAAGGTGAAGCGATTTGTCGATTCCGCAGCCTGATATTTCCCCCTGTTCAACAAAAGCGCCAAGCAATACAATCTGCGCCTCAACAATTTTAAAATCAGATATAACTACTCTGCCGTGCGAAGACCACATTTCAGCAAATGATGCCACCTTCGCATGTAGCGCACGCACTACTTCATCGCCTAAAACACGGTCAGCTACATAAATCCATAACTTGGAGTCTGGGTCTAATTCAGGGAAACAAGTGCTGTAATCGTTCATAATCAAGGTAAATGAGCTGCTTTGACCGTGCAACGCGTCGCAAAGCGTAAAGATCGCTATTTTGCGTCATTGTCGTCAAGTATGAGAAGGTGTTAAAAGTATATGGACTTACAATTATCTGGCCGAGTTGCCATTGTTACGGGAGCAAGTCGAGGAATTGGGCGAGCGATCGCGGATTCGTTGGCAAACGAAGGGTGCAGTTTGGTACTTTGTGCTAGGGGAAAAGCTGGTTTGGATGATACGTGTAGAGAACTAGCTTCAAAAGGCACATCCGTTGCGAGCATCGTTTTGGATATTACGGATGCTGATGCCGGGGCCCGCCTGGCGGAAATCGCCATTCAGGAATTTGGTCGTATCGACATATTTGTTGGAAGTGCGGGCGGAAATAAGCGAGGGAATTTTTCTGATACCACTGATTCCGATTGGCAGGAGATCATAGAATTAAATTTAAAAGCCCATCTAAACACTTCCAGAGCAGTTATCCCGGCAATGAAAGAACAAAAATCGGGGTCTATTTTGTTCATTACCTCCATATTTGGTAGAGAAGCAGGTGGAAAGGGACTTTCTATTTATAACGCCACAAAATCCGCATTGATGAGCGCAGCCAAGATAATGGCAATCGAATTGGGCGAAGACGGAATTCGAGTAAACACGGTGGCACCAGGGTCCATTCGGTTTCCGGGCGGGAGCTGGGACAAGCGATGCATCAGCGATCCAGAAGGGATGAAAACGTTTATTGCCGACAACATACCGCTAGGCCGTTTTGGACAGGCCAAGGAGGTTGCCGATGTAGTCGCGTTTTTGTCTTCGGACCGTGCAAGTTGGATATCAGGGACGTGTATCCCCGTAGACGGAGTACAATCGAAGTCGCTGTTTTAGAAACTATTCGAACCGAGTGAAGGTGACGTTGACTGATCGAGTTAGATTTTCAGCCTTTCTCCACTGCACTAAAATAGGACTCTGGTACATTCCTGAAACGATTTTTCCATGGCCGGTGTCATTATCGGAGACGATCAAGCTTACTCCTCGCTTCATCCGAAGAAACCTAGCGGCCGGAACTTGGAAAAATTTGTCGATGATTCGTTCAATCAAAGACTCACTAAGTCCCATGGAGTCTATAAACTCATTGACTACGTGTACCAGGTCGTACTTCATATAGTCCTTTGCCTTTTCCTTGATAGCTCCAGGGTCTCGAAGCATGTTCACGCCGCGTTGAGCCATGAAGCGAACTGGATTTTTTAACACTTCCACTAGATCATGGCGCATTAAAAGCGTTTCGTATTCATTTACAGTTAATCCAGTATTCCGCTCATCCGGCGAAAGAGAAAGATCAATTCGTCCTTTTTCGATTCCTAATTCTTTGATCTGATACTCTAACTGTGCTAAAACGCCAATTTTTTCATCCCACAGATTGATCGAGTCAATCGGATGTTTGGACATTTGAATCTTCATTTGTTGCCGTTTGACAACTGAGTCCTTGTTGTAACCAATTACGGTTGTTTTTCGATTTCTATGTTCTGAACCATTCGTTCCGTCCAAATCGATGAAATACACAGGAGAACTGCGATCATTCAAATATGTGACACAGTTTTCTAGTCCCGAACCGATATACGTAAGATGCGAGTCAGCATTTTTGGGTTCAACCAGCTTCTGCTCTTCAGACAATTCGTCCCGGAGTTCCATCTGGTCGTGACGATAATCTGCATTCGGTGGAAATAACTTTTTAAACGAGCCAACATAGGCCTCCAGGGCCTCAGGACTGTTTTTCAACCGATTGGCGAAACTTTGCTCGAAATATCCAGCCGTAGTGTGGTGGGAAGCAAAAGCGCTTTTGTCGTAGGAATCGAAAAAATGTTCATTCTCCTTCGTAATCCGATCCAAAACGTTAATCACGTCGACACGTGTTTCCGGAGTGATTGAAAGAGTAATATCAGTGGGTTTCGACGCCATGTAAAAGGAGGAATTATCTTAAAGATCAGTTACACAAGATGCCACGAACGCAAGATGCCACGAACACAAGGTACTATGTAGCCATTAAAAATGGAATGTACCTCATATCTTCGTCCGGCAGTCAAATATACGGCTCAATTGCAACCTGCTTCTTTTTCGTGTTAGCCCGTAATTAACTGCCTGTCGTACAACCGCATTGATTTTATTTCGTTTCCTAGTTTCTTCCAAGTCCTTCATGACTTCATGCTTTTGATAGACAAAAGTATTGGCAGCAACCCCAAACGTCCCGTATATTTCCACCTTTACCAAATCATCTGTCAAAAACAGCACAGGAACTATTATGGGAAAGGGAGACGTCAGAACCAGAAAGGGCAAAATCAACAATAGGTCAAACGGGAAAAAGCGCCCCAAGAAAAAATCGAATATTCGACCTGCGAAAAAAGCATAATTTGTGATCTACGAATGAAACGTACTTCACTTGTTCGTAAAATTGGCCTTTCTATCAGCTGGTTGCTGCTAATTTGTGTTTCAATCCAGACTGCAGCGGCCCAATCGGAGAAGAGCTTAGCCTCTTTAGTGACTGCTGCAGAGCGGACCAATTTTGAACAAACAACAACGTACGACGAAGTACTCTCATTTTTGGATGAGGCCGTTTCGAGTAGCCCAAAACTGCATCTGACTTCGTTTGGGTACTCTGTTGAGGGGCGATCTCTCCCTCTTGTGATTTTTGGAGAAGTGGCAGATGCGTCTGCTGAAGCCGTCTTCGCGTCGGGAAAACTTAGGGTTTTCATACAAGCAAACATTCACGCAGGTGAAGTATGTGGAAAAGAAGCCCTTTTGATGATGATCCGGAGCATGGCGGAAGGGGAGTACGCTGATTTGTTACCAAATATGGTGGTCATCATGGCTCCCATTTACAATGCAGATGGAAACGAACGCGTAAACCTTTTTAATCGTCCGCGTCAAAATGGTCCTTATGGCGGGATGGGGCAACGTCCTAATGCTCAAGGTTTCGATTTAAATCGGGATCACATGAAGGTAAAGAGCCCCGAGGCAAGGTCGCTGATTGGGATTTTCAACAACTATGATCCGCATGTGGTCGTCGACCTCCATACTACTAATGGTACTCGGCACGCGTACCACATTACGTATTCCACCCCATTAAGCCCGAATACGAACCCCACCATTGACTCTTTCCTTCGAGACAGATGGATGAAAGAGGTGACTGCTGGTTTTCATAAACGTTCGGGCTGGGACTCTTACTATTATGGCAATCTTCCCTTCAGACGGGGAGATCCGGGGTGGTACACGTTCGATAATAGACCCCGATTTAACAATAATTACGTCGGCCTTAGAAATCGGATGGCCATTCTGAGCGAAGGGTACGCCTATGCCACTTTTGAAGAGCGAATTTTAGCTACACGATATTTTGTCGAGGAAATCCTCACGTTTGCCTCTGCAAATCGTTCAGAAATCGAAAAAATTATCACAGAAGCTGATTTGGCTGACTTGAAGGGCGATTTGTTAGGTGTTCGTTTCGAACCCATGGAAAACTCATCCTCCGCGGAAATATTAATGGGCGACGTTTACACGAAGACTAACCCATACAGCGGAGCAACCTATTTCGACAGAAAAGACACCGTTTTCACTCAGGTTATGCCTGAGTTTGGTGCTTTTAAGCCCACTGAGTCGAGTCGGGTTCCAGACTCCTACTTCGTAAACAAAGATGCAGCGCCCGTTGTTGGTGCTTATATGGACACGCATGGAATTAAGTACTCCGTAGTGTCAAAAGAGATGTTGATGGACGTAGAAGCCTTTACCGTTGCCACCAGCGATGCTGCGACCTCTGAATTCCAATCCATTTTTGAGCGGACCATTACCGGTCAGTTTGAAGCACGAACCGTACAACTGGAAGAAGGCAGTTTAATAATAGACACCAACCAACCGTTGGCCCGTTTGGCTTTTTATCTTTTGGAGCCTCGCTCTGACGATGGTCTTGTAAATTGGGCCCAAATGGACAAGTGGGTTGAGGTTGGAATGACCTACCCAGTCTATCGATCCGTTGAATGAGATAGAACACATTGCGGCGTCTTTCCATACGCTCAAGAAAAGCGATACCTCGCTATTTGAGGACTGGAAAAGGCTTTTGTTGAACTACCAAAAAAAAGCAGGGGCAGTTTATCGCAATTTTGAGGGCTATACCTACCTGCCGGTTCAAGCATTCAAAGAAGCACCCATTTGCTGTTTTAATCCAGAAGAAGCGGAGCGTGTTTTTCTAAGTTCTGGAACCAGTCTGTCCGCCAAATCGGTTCAGCAAGCCTCACAAAAAGGACCTGTCGCCCCTTCCCGTGATCTCTCAGATAGTGGGCATTCGGGGCGCGCCAGGCATTTTGTCCGCCACCTAGAGGTGTATGAACGCTCCGTATTGACTGAATTCAAGAGAGTATTCGGATCTGGGCCGTTCACTATTTTAGCTCACTTGCCATCTTATCTGCCGGACAGTTCGCTTGTCTATATGGCTGACCTCCTCATCCGGGAATTGGGCCAGCCTGGATCCGGTTTTTTTTTGGATGACCATTCGATGTTGGAAAGCGCCATTGAGCAATCTCCCAAATCTGGCAACTCCTTGATTGTGTTAGGAGCGGCATTTGGGCTTTTGGACCTCGTTTCGGTTGGGGAATTCGCCCTTCCAACAAATTCTATCGTTATTGAAACAGGGGGGATGAAAACTCATCGCCGCGAGATTACGAGAGAAGATTTGCACCAGAAATTGGCCCTCGGATTCGGCCTTGACCGTTCTCAGGTCCGATCCGAATACGGAATGTGTGAAATGTTATCTCAGTGCTACACAAATGCTAAAGGACTGTTTGAGACGCCTCCTTGGGTTTCCATCGAGGTGTTGGATCCAAACGACTTTCAAACCCCGCTTGAATTTGGATTACCGGGGATCTTGGCCGTTTTTGACATGGCCAATGTGTACAGTCAATCTGCCATTTTAACGCAGGACATCGCGATTCGCCACGAAAAAGGTTTTGAAGTTATTGGAAGAATGGATCATGCAGCTATTCGCGGTTGTAACTTGCTACTAGAATTCTAACCGAATCACCGAGTTATGTTAACCATTGAACACAGCGGAGATGGTAGAAGCGTTACAGTGACGCTAAATCGTCCAGACAGGCGAAACGCCTTGAACCACACCCTCGTGACGGAATTAACTACCGTCTTGCAGGGACTTTATGCTGACAGTCAATTGCGAGTAATCATATTGACCGGAGCCGGAAACGTGTTTTCGGCCGGGGCAGACCTTCAAGCGCTGAAGCAACTTCAATCGGCCAGTTTTGATGAGAATTTATTGGACTCCAAGGCCTTAGCCGTCTTGTTTCAGACCATGATGGAAGGCCCTAAGCTATTGGTTGCTAGAGTCAACGGACACGCCATAGCGGGAGGAAGCGGCTTAGTATCTGCCTGTGACATTAGTATTGCTTCAGAATCAGCCAAGTTTGGTTTTACTGAGGTTCGTCTTGGATTTGTACCCGCTCTCGTTTCGGTATTACTGCGCAATCGAATTAGTGAAGCAGACTTGAGGGACGTTCTTCTTAGTGGCCGCCTTTTTTCGGCTTCTGATGCCGTTAAAATGGGCTTAATAAATCAATCTGTCCCCGATAAGCTTTTGGATACTACCGTCAACGAGTATGTGGAATCGATTTGCCGAAATACCTCCATGGAAGCTATTGAGCGGACAAAGGCCTTATTGTTTGCTAATTCTGGAAAGGATTTCGAATCTGCTATGCACGCCGCTATTAGGGGAAACGCTCAGGCTCGTTCCAGCGAAGATTGCCAGGCTGGAATACATGCCTTTCTAGAAAAGCGGGCTGCTCCGTGGGCCACCGCGTATGATAACGATCACCCGGAACCGGCATAAATCTTCATCGTGTCAAGCTTTGTTTTCACCTCGATTCCGTAGTTCTGAGCCCGATACTGTCCTGAATAGTAGTACCTTTCGAACGAGCTTTTTGCATTCGGGAGAATTGGTTTTTTCTGATCTTTTAATGTTTTACCCAATACTAACTTGATTTAAGATGGCTACGTACAAAGATGCTGGTGTGGATATTGAAGCGGGCGAGGCCATGGTCGAGCGCATTAAGCCACTCGTACGAAAAACCTTTACTCCGGGCGTTTTGACTGATATAGGAGCTTTTGGTGCTTTTTTCAAAGTGGATTGGAAAGCTTACAAAGACCCAATTATGGTTTCTTCTGTAGATGGCGTCGGAACGAAGCTGAAAGTGGCATTCATGATGGATCGTCACGATACAGTTGGTCAGGACTTGGTCAATCATTGCGTGAATGATATCGCAGTCTGCGGAGCCAAGCCTTTATTTTTCTTGGACTATTTTTCAACTGGAAAGCTAATTCCAGATGTCGCTGTTCAGGTAATCGAAGGATTTTCCACGGCGTGTGTTGAAAACAAATGTGCCTTGATTGGCGGCGAAACCGCTGAAATGCCCGATATCTATGAACCGGGCGAGTATGATTTGGCCGGGACTATTGTTGGTGTAGTAGATAAAGAAGACATAATTGATGGTTCGACAATTCAAAGAGGGGACGTGTTGATCGGTTTTCCCTCTTCTGGCCTCCATACCAATGGATATAGTTTGGCTAGACACGCTCTTTTTCCAACATATGATGTACATGACAGTCCCGCTGAATTGCAGGGAGTTTCGATTGGCAATGCACTCTTGGCCGTTCATAAGTCATATTTAGGCGTTATCGATTCTTTACAAAAATGTGTACCGGTTCATGGCCTGGTCCATGTTACCGGAGGTGGAATTCCCGGCAACACCAAACGAGTTATTCCTGATGGGCTTTCCTTTCAGGTAGACTACGGGGCCTGGAAACGGCCTGGTATATTTAATTTGATTCAACAAGCAGGAGCGGTACCTGAAGACGATATGCAAAAAGCATTCAATCTTGGCATTGGACTCATCGCAATCGTTCCAGAAGCAGCTGCGGCTCACGTATTAAAAAACTTAAGCTCCGAAAACCCCGTAGTGATTGGCTCTGTTACAGATCAATAAAATTGTTTACTATGTGAAGATGGGATCCTCTTGGGTCTCATGGATTTAAACGACTAAACAAGAAGGCTCATTCAGAAGGCGTCCCTTTTGAATTATTTCAGAGTACTATTATGGGTTCCATTGCTGTCATACTGGTCTTAAGCTACATGGTAGGATCCATTCCTTCTAGCGTGTGGATCGGTAAGTACATGTACAACACCGACTTACGGGAACACGGAAGCGGCAATGCGGGAGCCACAAATGCTTTTCGAGTATTAGGCTGGAAAGCAGGGACGGTGGCAGCTATTGCAGATCTAGGAAAGGGATTGCTAGCCGCGGGCGTTATTGCTCTTATCAGATTTGACACCATTCCTCCGGGTTTAGGATTTTGGGAAGCCGAATCCGTTATTCGACTCTTGGCCGGCGTCTCGGCAGTTGTTGGTCACATGTATCCCTTGTGGGCCGGATTTAAAGGCGGAAAAGGTGTTAATACTACTGCAGGTGTTCTACTCGCATTAACACCGGCGGTCATGCTAATAACCCTTGGGGTCTTCGCTCTTGTGTTGTTTTCTTCTCGTTACGTATCGGTAGCCTCCCTCTCCGCGACGGTGGCTTATCCGTCTGCAATTGGCATTAGCAAATATTTATTGCACACGGAGTCACTTGATGCAAGCGTTTTCATTTTTAGCTTGTTTTTGGCAACAAGTATCTTTATCGCGCATCGATCCAATATTCAGCGTCTTATTGCAGGTAGTGAGAACCGGGTAAGGTCCTTCCGAATGGGCAAAGGAATGCAGGGAAGGGGCGAGATTTAGTCAGCTTGAGAATCGTTTTTTAGATTTAAGTGATGTCCAATAATGAAAGATCCCGGGCTTGAAGGAGAAAAAGTGGCCGTTATAGGCGCTGGAAGTTGGGGAACTGCTCTTGCGATCAGTCTGGCTAGCACTGGGCGAGAGGTATCGCTTTGGACTCGGCGCCCAGAAACGGCAAAGCTGATGAGGGAGGGCCGCCACAATCCAACTTATTTGCCTGATGCCATAATCCCCAAAAATGTCTTAATTACGGACAGTTTAGAAGAGGCAGTAGACGGAGCAAACATGTGGGTCTTTGCTACTCCATCTCAATCGGTTCGGGAAGTTGCCTCGCTACTTAAAACGTACGTAACGGACTCTTTGACCGTTGTTTCTGTTGCTAAAGGCATTGAAATCGGAACATTGATGACCACATCGTGCGTCCTTTTTGACTGTTTGTCTCCCATTTCTAAAAATCAAATCGCAGTCTTATACGGGCCCAGTCATGCCGAAGAAGTAGCTGGCTTTAAGCCAACAACAGTGGTTGTAGCTTCATATTCTTCAGACACAGCTTCTCGAGTTCAAGACGTTTTTATGACACCCTATCTTCGGGTTTATGCAAACGAAGATATTCGGGGAGTAGAAATTGCTGGTTCTGTCAAAAATGTCATGGCCATTGCGGCTGGGATTAGCGATGGGGTTGGTTATGGCGACAACGCGAAAGCAGCCATCATGACAAGGGGATTGGCGGAGATTAAGTGCTTGGGGGTCGCGATGGGGGCAGATTCCAGTACATTTGTAGGCTTGGCAGGTATTGGAGATTTAGTCGTGACATGTATGAGTAATCTAAGCAGAAATCGAAATTTAGGATATGCCATTGGTCAAGGACAATCATTAGAATCTATTCAATCTGAAATGACGATGGTGGCAGAAGGCGTCTCAACCACAAAATCTGTTATTGAGTTAGCAAAACAACTTCATGTTGAAATGCCCATTTCAGAAGCCGTGCACAAAATTTTGTTCGAAGGTGTGGCTCCGGCCGACGCTGTGCGGCAGTTAATGATGCGTAGTGCAAAAAGGGAAGATTGGCTAAACGCCCCTCGTATTTCTGACATCGAACCCACATTGTGACAAAATGACAAGAGAAGAGGTTCAGCGTTTTGTCGGAAATGGGGAAGGCCAGTTTATTGAATTCAAACTGAGGGCACCAGAACCACCACGACTCGCCAAAGAGGTAATCGCGTTTGCCAATTCAGGTGGTGGGCGCGTTTTTATTGGTGTCGACGACGACGGGACTATTGTTGGTGTTAAAGATTCTGCAGAAGAAGAGTTTGCACTTCAAGAAGCGCTAAGCATGTATTGTCGGCCCAAAATGCGGTGGACGTCTGAACGTGTACAAATTACTTCCAAAAGGGATGTTATCGTGGTCACTGTAAAATCTAGCCCCAAAAAACCGCATTTTTTAGTGACAAATCCCAGGGATGGCAGTGGGCCTGCTTATGTAAGGGTTCAAGATAAGAGCATAGAAGCCTCCCCTGAGTCCGTTATGCTAATGCGGGCCGAACATTTGGAAGACGGAGTACAGTTTGAGTTTGGACAAACTGAACTCCTCTTGATGCGCTATCTAGAGCAGTACAGCAAGGTAACGGTTTCAGGGTTTGCCCAGATTGCAAATTTAACCTCAAGAAAGGCTGGTAAAATTCTGGTTACACTCACCAGAGCCAATATTCTGGACCAATATCGCGAGGACCGAGGTGATTATTATATGATTTCGTTCAAAGAGTGATACAGGGTATCCGAAACCCCGACATTTTTGTACATTGTAAAGTGAACCTCTAAGTCCGTTATTGTCAATTTGCCATGCCTATAGTAGATGTCATTCCTTTGCATGAAACAACGCGATCTCGCTATCTCAATTATGCGTTATCCGTTATTACCTCCCGTGCTCTCCCAGACATAAGAGACGGATTGAAGCCCGTTCAGCGACGCATTTTATATGCGATGTTTACTAATCTTCATCTCTATCCGGATGGTCGATATAAAAAAAGTGCCACGGTAGTCGGCGAAGTAATGGGGAAGTACCATCCTCATGGCGACTCTGCCATTTATGACGCCATGGTGCGCATGGCGCAGACGTTTTCGCTGCGTGCCCCGCTCGTTGACGGCCAGGGCAACTTCGGTTCGCTCGATGGGGATTCGCCAGCCGCTATGCGATATACCGAGGCAAAACTTAGGCCGCTGGCCATGGAATTACTGGCGGAAATCAAAAAGGAAACCGTTGCATTTCGCCCCACTTTTGATGGTTCTTTGTTTGAACCCGTGGTGGTACCAGCAAGAATTCCCAATTTGCTTTTAAATGGTGCAACCGGCATTGCCGTAGGGATGGCCACCAACATTCCGCCGCATAATCTGACCGAGTTGATTGATGCAGCCATTTATATGATTGATTCGCCCGATGTAGACAATCGAACGCTCGTAGAGAGGTTTATTCAGGGCCCAGACTTCCCAACAGGTGGACGCATATTAAACACGCAGCAGTCGATTATAGACGTCTACACTAAAGGCGAGGGGCCAATTGAACTTAGGGGAGAGTATGAAAACGAAGGCAAAAGTCGAGTAATCGTTACAAGTATTCCGTATGCAGTTACTAAAAGCGCACTGATTGAACAAATTGCTGACCTAATCATCAATAACAAACTGCCTCAATTGGTGGATGTTAGAGATGAGTCTACAGATATCGTACGTATTGTCTTGGAAATTAAGCGTGGCGCAAGCGCCGACTTGGTGATGGCTTATTTGCTAAAACACACCATGTTGCAGACTCGTTTCCATGTAAATCTGACTTGTTTACTGCCCACCGACAACCCTGAGGTTTGTGCACCTTCTCGAGTAAATCTAACTACGATTCTGCGGCATTTCCTCGAGTTCCGAATGCAAGTTGTGGTTCGCCGCGTAGAATTTGAGCTTAGACAGTTAGAAAACAGAATCCACATTTTGCGTGGGTTTGAAAAACTATTTGGAGCTCTAGATGAGGCGATACGAATAATAAGAGCTTCAGAAAATAAAGCAGACGCGGCCCTTAAGTTGATGGACCGCTTTGACTTAGATGATATTCAAGCGGAAGCGGTTTTAGAGACCAAACTTTACAAGTTGTCTCGTTTGGAAGTTGATGCGATTCGGAAAGAGTTGGAAGAAAAAGAGGCTATGGCGTCCGAATTGCGAAAACTGCTAGCAGACGAACCTGCTCGGTGGAAATTGATAGAAACTGAACTCAAAGATATTCGAAAACGGTTTTCCGATCCAAGACGCACTACCGTAGCGGGCCCAGACGAGAAGATTGAATTCTCAGCGGACGACTTTATTATAGAAGAAGAAATGTTCGTCATTGTAACTCGCGATGGATGGGTAAAAAGGCAACGGTCTTACGGAGATATTGGTAGCATACGGGTTCGAGATGGAGACTCAGTGAGTTGGGTTCTTCCAGGATCAACAAAACGCACCATTGTATTTTTTAGCAATTTTGGTAAGGCGTACACGTGTAGAGGGGAGGCCCTTCCAAGTTCAACAGGCCACGGAAGCCCAATTCAGAAATTGTTTGACTTCTCAGACAAAGAATTCATTGTAGGCGTGGTTAGTATCGATCCACGGGCCATGCCTAAACCAGCACCAAAGGAAGACTCAGAGCCCAAATTATTTGTTGACTCAGACGGATCGTCGGAAATTGAAGGTCCATTCGCAGTAGGTGTGACTTCAGACGGACAAATTCTGCGGATGTCGCTGGAAAATTACAGTGACGCTTCTACGATTAGCGGAAGGATGTTTATGAAACTCGCACCTAAGGAAGTTATTCTTAGAGTGGAGCCTTCTTCTGGAACGGAAAATGTTTGTTTGGCTACAAAAGAAGGGAATTGCCTCATTTTTCCGGTTGGCCAAGTCCCAATTATGAAAAACGCAGCCAAAGGTGTGATCGCTATGAGGCTCACGTCGTCCGACCGTATTATCGGTTTTGCGTTATCGGCAGCAACTCGGCAAGGCCTTGAAGTGGAGACCACAAGGGGCCGTTCTGAAATTATTCGCCCAACAAAATTCCCGATTAGCAACCGAGGAAATAAAGGTCGGTTGATTATTCAGCGTGGATCAATTAAAACAGTGATATATCCGACCGTCGAAATCAATGATGGCTCATCATCCTAATTTTGTAATTCTATTTTGAGTTCGAGTTCATATACAGGTGAAAGCATTCAAGTCCTTGAAGGGCTTGATCCCGTACGTAAAAGACCCGGAATGTACATTGGTGGCACCGGAAAGCCAGGCTTACACCATTTGTTGTGGGAAGTAGTTGACAATTCTGTCGATGAGGCCACTAACGGTTTCGCGACGCAGATTGACGTCATTCTTCATAAGGATGGACGCTCGATGACGGTTATTGACAATGGGCGAGGCATCCCGGTCGACAATCATCCAACTAAAAAAATTCCAACCCTTCAGGTCATTCTGACCACTCTCCACGCGGGCGGAAAATTTGACAACTCCAGTTATGTAACGTCTGGGGGACTTCATGGTGTTGGAGCTTCGGTGGTAAATGCACTATCAGAATCATTGATAGCGACTATCAAAAGGGAAGGAGCCACATGGGAGCAGAAATACGAGCGCGGGGTACCCGTCACCAAACTTTCCAAAATTGCTTCCGGCACGCGCGGTACTGGTACGACCATATTTTTTAAGCCTGATACTGACATCTTTGAGACCGTTGATTTTGATGCTGCTTGGATTGCGGACAACCTCGAAATCAAAACATATTTGAACGGAACGCTTCGAATTGTTTTCAGGAATGAAGTTGATGGTTCGAGGCAAGAATTCCACCATGAAGGGGGTATTGAAGAGTTCCAAGCTCACATAATTCATTCCAATAAAGCCCGTCCAGTTCATGAGGTCCCTTTTCTAGTCCGGCAAACAGAAATGAAAGATGGAGCTAGGGTTGAAGTAGCACTTCAGTGGACAGAAGCCCCTAAAGAATCCATTCTCTCATTTGTAAATGGGATCCCGACGGGGGATGGAGGAACGCACGAGCAAGGGCTAAAAGATGCTATTCGGTCGTCTGTTCGGGCCTATATGGACACGCATGACATGCTGCCAAAAAAACTCGACATATCAGCCGACGATATCCGGGAAGGCGTATTTGGAATCATCAATTTGTATATGGTAGACCCTCAGTTTCAGGGTCAAACGAAAGACAAACTTAATAATCCAGAAATAAAAGGGGTTCTTTCCGGAAGTGTTCGTTTAGAGCTAGAACAGTTTCTAAACCAACACCCCACCACAGGAGAGGCGATAGCAACAAGGGTTATTCAATCAGCAAAAGCAAGATTGGCCTCGCGTGCTGCGGCAAATAGCGTACGTCGTAAAACGAGCATAAGCCACCGTCTGAATTTGCCAGGAAAGCTTGCCGATTGCTCTTCAACTGATCCGGAAGAGAGCGAGTTGTTTATTGTAGAGGGTGATTCTGCTGGGGGATCTGCCAAGCAGGGCAGAGATAGAAATACTCAGGCTATCCTCCCGCTACGAGGCAAAGTACTCAATGCAGAGCAAGCGACCTTGCAGAAGGTGATGGATAACAAGGAGTTATCCAATGTAGTTCAGGCTTTAGGATGTGGAATTGGAGATTCGATCGATGTTACTAAACTTCGGTATCATAAGGTCATCTTACTCATGGACGCAGATTCAGATGGTCACCATATTTCGACACTACTTTTGACGTTTTTATACCGTTATATGAGGCCCTTGATAGATGAAGGGTACGTTTTTATTGCGCAGCCTCCACTTTTTAGAATTGATTATGCTAGAGAGACCCATTGGGCACTGGATGAAATGGACCGAGAGCGCATTGTATCGCGAATTAAGAAAAAGAATAAAAATGCGAAGATCGAGATGCAGCGCTTTAAAGGATTAGGAGAAATGATGCCAGCAACCCTTCGTGACACAACTCTTGACCCTGAAAAACGTCGATTGCTTCAGGTCTCCATTCCAGAAGGAGACCGTTTTCTTACCGAACAGGTGATGTCTGAGCTGATGGGTAAAGACGCTTCTGCGCGTTTCAATTTTATCATGAACAACGCCGAAACAGCGGACGTATTGGACGTGTGACGTTTAAATAATCCGCATTTCCCCATGCTGATTTAAGACTCGGATCTCTCGAATGACCTAAATTAAATGGGTCGGCACATGTTCGACTTCCACCTGTTCTGTATCCCGTCTGAAACCACAGTATCTCGTCACACACGCCAAGTATATTGGCCGCATTAAGTCAACTGCAGGTGATTTTTCGTGATCGTCCTTGGTATGATTGTGAAGAAATTTCGAGGCTGAAAAACACCAGAACAAACTCATTTCAGTTGCCGTACTAATTAAGAGTTTCTTGTCTTAAATAGTTTTAAAGCAAAAGTTACAAATGTCTATATTTTCACCCGAATCAAAAGTTGGCGAAATAGCCGTCGAACAACCCTCAGCAACCAGATCATTTTATAGGTTTGGCATTGATTTTTGTTGTGGGGGAGGCAAATCGTTACAATCAGTTTGCGAGAAAAAAGGATTGGATGTGAACGATATTTTGAAGGACATTAAACTTCAGGCCGACGGTATCTCTGAACAACCAAACGATTGGAACGCCTCGTCTCTTAACTCCTTGATCTCTCATATTATTACAACCCATCACGAGCCGCTTAGAATCGAGCTTCCTCGACTAGCGGGTATGTTGGACAAAGTGCAGAAAGTCCACGGCGATGTCGATCCTGAACGATTTGAAAAGCTTCAACTCGTTTATTCGGGACTTGTCAGCGAGTTGACAGAGCATATGATGAAAGAAGAGCAGGTGCTATTTCCAATGATTATGCAGGGAAAAGGAGTAAATGCTTCAGCGCCTATTGCGATGATGGAACACGAACATGAAAATGCGGGTGAAGCTCTGCGATCAATTAGTGCGCTCACAAACAATTTTGTGGCCCCAGATTATGCGTGCAATACGTGGCGGGCGCTTTGGGCTGGATTTGAAGATCTAGAAAAATCCATGCACCAACATGTTCACTTGGAAAACAATATTCTTTTCCCTCGCGCGCTAATCTCGAAAAATTGATTTGAAGAGAAGTGGTCCTGTAAAACTGGACAGGTCCTTAAGTGGAATCCTGCGTGTTGATT
>ERZ890510.278-NODE-278-length-43046-cov-5.168849_pt1 | contig 43046 bp, 39 predicted proteins | sample MGYA00521265_ERZ890510 | MGnify/ENA primary metagenome ERZ890510 (study PRJEB32303, sample SAMEA104408624) | aquatic metagenome | biome: Brackish water; feature: Chemocline; material: water | place: Baltic Sea | collected 2014-10-26T21:54:00 | depth 110 m ... | reverse complement strand
GTTCAACGCTGGTGCGGGCAACTGCAAGGGCGGCGGCCATCCGGTCGAACTGTAGGCCACTTTCACCGGCCAACTCGACAAGCTACCCGGCAACACCTTGATCTATCCGGGCCACGACTACATCGCCAACAATCTGCAATTCACGCTCGACCGCGAGCCCGACAATGCGCGCGCCAAGGCACTTCTCGCCGAGGTCGAAAGCCAAGACCTCGACCACGCCTTCGTCACCAACTTGGCGTTGGAAAAAGAGATCAACACCTTCTTCCGTTTGCACAGTCCCAGCGTGATCGCGCGGCTGCGCGAGGCCTATCCCGACTTGCCAGCCGATCCCACCGCCGAAGACGTCTTCGTCAAGTTGCGCGAGCTGCGCAACACCTGGTAGCGCGCCCGTGCGCGACTTCATCTATGACACGTTGCCGATCCGCGTCGTTTTCGGCCCAGGTCAAGTCAGCCAAATAGCAGTTGAGGCGGCGCGGCTCGGTCTCGGCCGGGTGCTGGTGCTGTCAACGCCGGGGCAACGCGCACTTGGCCAGCGTGTGACGGACCTACTTGGCGCGCGCGCCGTCGGATTTCATGCCTACGCCAAAATGCACGTTCCGATCGAAGTAGGCGCCGCCGCGGTTGGCGAGGCCCGCACGCTAAAGGCGGATGGCGCGGTCGCTGTGGGCGGTGGTTCGGCGATTGGCTTGGGCAAGATCATCGCGCGCGATCTTGGTCTGCCGTTGCTGGCCGTTCCGACCACCTATTCGGGCTCGGAGATGACCGCGATCTGGGGGCAGACCGAGGCAGGCGTGAAGACCACCGCCCGCGATCCTAAGGTGCTGCCGCGCACGGTGATCTACGATCCTGAACTCACCGTGGCGCTGCCGCGGGCGACCTCGGCAACTAGCGGGATGAACGCCATCGCGCATGCGGTCGAAGCGCTGTACGCGGCGAACGCCAATCCGATCACCTCGATCATGGCCGAACAGAGCATTGCCGCGTTGTCGCAAAGTCTGCCACGCATCGTCGCCGACCCCCAAAACATCGGTGCCCGCGGCGACGCGCTTTATGGCGCCTGGCTTGCCGGTGTGGCACTGGGCGCAGTCGGCATGGCGCTCCATCACAAGCTGTGTCACACGCTGGGCGGCGCTTTCAATCTGTCGCACGCCGAGGTGCATACCGTCATTCTGCCGCACGCGGCCGCCTACAATGCCGCCGCAGTGCCCGAAGCGATGGCGCGGATCGCCGCGGCGCTCGGCACCTCGGATGCGCCGCAGGGGCTCTTCGATCTTGCCCGCCGCCTCGGTGCGCCGACGTCGCTCGCTGCGCTAGGCCTTAAAGACACCGACCTGGACCATGCCGCTGATCTCGCCGTCGCCAACCCCTATGCCAATCCCGCGGTCGTGACCCGTGCTGGCATCGGCGCGTTGCTGGATGACGCCTACCACGGCAGGCCGCCGGCCGAGGCCTAGCGCCTACGACCGAAAATGGTGCGGCGCAAAGCCGTGATCCAGCGGGACCGGCGCGTGAGAATTGATTGCCAAAGTACAGCTTGACGCTGGTTCAATACGCCTCGGCATGGAATCCATAGCCAATCGATATTGGAAAACGGCAGGGCAAGACCCGATCTTTAGCGCCAACGGTCGTTAGGCTCGCTGGCTCTCAACTGGATTTCAGACCGCAAAAGGAGATCGTCATGTTCAAACGCATTTCACGCTGGCTTATCCCGTTAGTCATTGGTGGTGTCTTGGGCACCGGTGTTGGCTTCGTCGCCGGCCTGTTCGTCTTTCCAATTATTTTTCCGCCGCCGGCGGCCAACGAGCAGGTCGCCAACATCGCTGAACAGACTCTTGTCGCGATGGCGACGTTCATTCAGGCCAACCCGTCCGATCCGGTGCATTACGGCAAAGGCGCCGCGTCGGTTTTCCGCGATCGTGCGGGGCCACGTTGGTCCACCTGAGCGACGACTTTGAAGTTGGCCCAGGCCCGAAATTCCACGTCTATCTAGTCGATCATGCCGCGGTGCGTAGCGCTGGCGACGTGAACAACAACAAGTGGATCAATCTGGGCCAGCTCCGCGCTTTCGAGGGCAGCCAGAATTATCCGGTGCCGAGCGACGTCAATCTTGCCGACTACAAGTCGATCGTCATTTGGTGCAAAGCATTCGGCGTCTTGATATCGCCGGCGACGATCGAACCGGCGAGCAGCTAACGTGCCCGACGCAACCGGCTGACCATTGGCGGCGGCGTAAACGCGCGTACCGGCGGTGGTGTGCCGACGAACTTTTCGACCTCCACCAGCGCCGAGTGCGCGCTCGGCCCTTGCGCCAATTTCGAGGTCCCTTTGTCCATTGTCAGGACATTGGGATTGCCGTGGGTGTCTAACCCGCCCGGTTCGACCGGGTCGTACCATGCCCCGGTCGATAGCTGCACGACGCGGCGCTGGACGCCGTCGCTGACGACGGCACCGGCTAGGCACGCCCCGCGATGATTGAACACACGCACAATGTCGCCGTGTTCAATACCGCGCGACGCGGCGTCGGCGGGATGGATCAAGATCGGCTCGCGGCCCTGCACCTTACTTGCCTGGGCATAGCCGCCGTTGTCGTATTGGCTGTGCAACCGTGTACGGGGCTGGTTTGAGATCAGATGCAGCGGAAACTGCGCGGCCTTCGTCGACCCCAGCCATTCGGCGGGCTCCAGCCAACTGGGGTGCGGCGGACAATCGTCGTAACCGAACGATGCGATGGTCTCGGAATAGATTTCGATTTTGCCGCTCGGCGTCTTTAGCGGCGCGCCAGCAGGATCGTCGCGGAACCCCGCCATCAAGGTGACGCTGATGTCGTCTAAGGGTAGTTCGAGTTCGCCTTGCTTCCAGAACGCGTCAAAGTCTGGCAACTCGATCTCGCGCTCGGCGCTGGACTGGTGGAAGCGGTTGTAGAGGTAGCGCAGCCAGCCCATTTCGTCCCGGCCTTCGCCATAGGCCTCGCGCACACCGAAGCGTTCGGCCAGCCCGCCGAAGATCTCGAAATCGCTGCGCGACTCGCCAACCGGCGCCACGGCACGCTGCATGGCAAACAAATATTTGTCGGAATACCCGCTGCCGATGTCGTTACGCTCCAACGCGGTCGTTGTCGGAAACACAATGTCTGCGTGGCGCGCCAGAGCGTTCCACCACGGCTCGTTGACAATGACCGTGTCGGGCTGCTGCCATGCCTTCACAAGACGGTTGAGGTCTTGATGGTGATGGAACGGATTGCCGCCGCACCAATAGATCAACCGTGTGTCGGGAAACACCACCTTCGCGCCGTTGTAATCGATGGTGCCGCCGGGGTTCAGCAGCATATCGGCGATCCGCGCGACCGGGATAAACCGGTTGATGGGATTATGGCCCGATGAGATGTACGGCCCAGCGATTTTCGGATCGGGACTGCCGATGTTGGCGACAGCGCCGTAGCCAAACCCAAAGCCACCGCCCGGCAGGCCGATCTGGCCCAGAATTGCCGCCAGTGTGATCAGCATCCAGTAGGGTTGCTCGCCGTGATCGCCCCGCTGCAATGACCACGCAGCCGTCAGCATGGTGCGCCCCGCCGCCATGCGTCGCGCCAGCGTGCGAATGTCGTCCGCTGTTAGTCCAGATATCTCGGCGGCCCATTCGGCGCTCTTGGGTGTGCCGTCGCTCTCGCCCAGCAAATAGGGTTTGAAGCGTTCGAACCCGACGGCGTAACGGTCAAGGAACGCCTGATCGTGCAATCCCTCACTGACCAGCGTATGCGCCAGGCCAAGCATCACGGCGGTGTCGGTGTTGGGCCGCGGTGTCAGCCACGCGGCGTTGGCAAAGCCCGCAATATCCTCGCGCACCGGCCCGATATTGGTAAAGGCGACGCCGTTGTCGTGGCAGGCCTTGACCCAGCCCGAAATGCGGTGCCGTCCGACACCGCCGCCGTCGACCTGGGCGTTTTTCAGCGGCACACCGCCGAACGCCACAACCAAGTTTGTGTGTTCGGCGATCACCGGCCACGAGGTCATGTTTTGGTAGACCCAGGTCCAGTCGCCGACAACATGCGGCACGATCGTCTGTGCCGCTGCCAAGCTACAGGAATTGACCGACTTCACGTTGCCGCCGATCAGATTGAGGAACCGCCGCATGTGCGACTGCGCGTGATGAAAACACCCGGCGCTGCCCCAGCCGTAACTCCCGGCATAGATCGCTTCGTTGCCGTGTTTGGTGCGCACGCGTTCGGTCTCGGCCGCCGCGAGGTCCAGCGCGCGTTCCCACGACACCGGCACGAACGGTTCGGCGCCGCGTTTTCCTTTTGGCCCTTCAGGTCCGTTGTCGAGCCAGCCCGCGCGCACCATCGGTTGCTGAATGCGCAAATCGTCTTGAATTGCGCTGGCCATGCCGGCGCCGATCGGCGATGGGTCGGGGTCGGCGGCAATCGGGCGCAATGCGGTGAGTTTGCCGTCGACCACGTCGGCGTCGTAGCTGCCCCAATGGGTCGCGGTGCGGAATGTCTGCGGTGGTGCCATGCCGGGCATCCTAGCAGAGCGCTGGGCGCTTAGAAGTAGGGGTTGCCCGGTTCAAGCCCAAAACTGGCCCGCCCATAGGGTAGCGCGTTGGGTTCCCACGACATCAGCCCGTGCGAGGCCAGCGCGTTCATATCGCGTGCCCGCATTTGCACGGGGTGATCGTCCTTTTGGCCGGGCACCCCCATCGCCATGACCAAGCGGTCGACGGCGCGGCGGCACAATTGGGCGGCAAAGGCGACATCGCGTTTGAATCGCACGCGTTGCATCCGGTCCAACGTGCCCCCGGCAATCCCAGTCACGTTGATTTCTTCTAGGTCGGCCACGATGAGCGCTTGCGCCGCGTCGATCTCGGCTGCGGTCTCGGCGATCTTCAATTGCAACGGCGCGTGTTCGGCAAGTTTCTCGGCGGACAACACGCCCATCCGTCCCTGCATCGCCGCGAGGTAGGCCGCGAGAGCGCCCCGGGCGACGCCGAAACACGGCCCCACCGTGGTGAACGACCCCACACCCATCATCGGCAAGCGGTACATCGGCGCGTGGTTCACCGCGGTGCCCGGCGCGCGGCCCATGTTGGCCTCGTCAAATCCCAGCTCGCGGTGCCGCGGCACAAACGCGTCGGCGATCTTCAAGTCGTTGGTGCCGGTCCCCTTTAATCCGCTCGCATGCCAGGTATCCAGCACCGCGATATCGGCGCGCGGCACTAGCAGGGTCGTCATGCGTGGTTTGTCGCCGCCCTCCGCGATCGGCGCCAAAACAATCACCCAGTCGGCGTGATCGATCCCGCTGGCGTAATGCCACGTCCCACTGAGTCGGTAACCGTCTCCCGCCGGCACTGCCGTCGAACTTGTGTGGGCATAAGCCGAGCACACAATGGCGTTCGCATCTTTGCCCCACACATCGTCCTGGGCTTCGCTGGCGAACATGCCGAGTATCCAATGATGGCTTGCGACCACACTGGCGACCCAGGCCGACGAGGCGCACGCTTCCGCCAGCTTTGCCGAAACGTGCACCAGCGCGCCGAAATCCAGTTCATACCCGCCGCACCGCTTGGGCTGTTGCGCCTTGAAAAACCCGGCGTCCTTGAAGTCGGCGATGGTCGCGTCCGGCATCTTGCGCAATGTGTTGGTCTCGGTCGCCCGCTTTTCCAGCACCGGCAACAGGTCGGCCGCGCGCGCGATCAAGTCGTCGAGCGTCGTCGTATCAGGCGCGGAGTCGGGGAGTCTGCTCATCGCGGAACTATAGCAGCGTCGCTTGCGGCATTTAGCTGACCGTCACCACGACACGCCCCGTCGCCTTGCGCTGGCGGAGCAATTCCATCGCCTCGACGGCTTGTTCCAGCGGGTAGGTCGCCGACACCAACGGTTTGATCTTGCCCGCGGCGTACATCGCGAACAGCTCGGCCATACTGATCGCCAACTTCTCCGGCGCCTTGTCGGTGAAATAACGCAAGGAACAACCCATCGCCGAACGATGCTTGACCAGCAAACGGTTCGCCGGAATTTTTGGAATGCCGCCGACGAAGCCAAATATTAGGTAACGCCCGCCCCAGCCTAGCGAGGACAGCGCCGGGTCGAACAAATCGCCGCCGACCGGGTCGAACACCACATCGACGCCTTCGCCCTTGGTCAGATCGGCGATGCGCGCCTTCAGGTCTTCGTCACCGTAATTGATTCCGTGATCGGCGCCATGCGCTTTGGCGACCTCCAGCTTGTCAGCACTGCTCGCCCCCGCGATCACAGTCGCCCCCATCGCCTTGCCGATCTCGACCGCCGTCAGACCGGTGCCGCCCGATGCCCCTAGCACCAACAGCGTTTGGCCGGCCTGCACTTCGCCCTGCCAGCGTAGCGCCACGTGCGAGGACACGTAGGCGACGTAGAACGACCCTGCGACGTCCCATGGCATGCCCGCCGGCACGCTGTAGCAATCCTGCGCCCGCGCCACCGCTTGGTCGGCGAACCCGCCATAGGCCAGCTTCGCCAGCACCCGGTCGCCCACCGCAAAGCCGGTGACGCCATCGCCGATGGCCGCCACGGTGCCGGCGCCTTCCAATCCCGGCGCGAACGGAAACGACGGCTTGGTTTGGTAATTCCCCTGGACCATCACGATATCGGCGAAATTCACCGACGCTGCCTTCACATTCAGCAGAACCTGGCCCGGCCCAGCCGTCGGCGGTGCCACGTCTTCAAGTTTCAGGACCGAGGGCTCGCCCCACTCGCGGCAAATGATCGCGCGCATGTCGTTTATCTCCCATGAAAGCGGTGCGGACCTTAGCAAAGGCAACGCGCCTTGGCACCCGCGGGCGCCAACCGCTACAGTCCGCCACTAGGGAGTGCGCTATGCCACGCCAATACCAACACCCAATTTTGCCGCAAACCGCCCATGATGAAGACGCGTTGCAGTCCTTCGTCATCAGCATGCGCGGGCATATCTCGGCCAATCTGACCCCGGGCAACCGTCAAGCGTTCGAGCGCGATGTCGCGCCGACCTACAAAAAGAGCAACGGTCGCGCGCCGGCCAATCGGCACGAAGTCCGCCGCGCCATGCTGCGCCATCCGTTTCACCAGTCGTGGAGCGCGCTAATCCGGACGACGCAGGAAATGATCTGGGACTCGCCTGGTCATTCGGCATTGCGCCAGATCGACGCTCTCAACGCGGCCGCCAAACCCAAACGCAAGACGAGCGGCACGCTCAAACTGGATCCGTCGGTCAAAATCCCGCCCTATCTGTCTGCCGTCGACATTCACTGCATGCCGGGCAATTTCCACCAGGAGGTCGCGGTCGAGGACGATGTCTACGCGGCCGCGGTGTATGACCGCGGCGCCTACATCTACATCATGGGCGGCATGGGCCCACTCGGCGACGCGCTGGGCCAGATGTTGGTCGATTACACCAAGACAACCTTTCCAGACCTCGCACCGAAACGCATCCTCGATATGGGTTGCGGTATCGGGGGCGGTACGTTGCCGTTTGTCGATGCGTTCCCCGACGCCGAGGTCCACGGCATCGATGTCTCCGCGCCGATGCTGCGCTATGGGCACGCGCGCGCCGAGGCACTGGGCCGCAAAATGCACTTCACCCAAATGAACGCCGAAAGCACAAGCTTTCCCGACGCCTCATTCGATCTCGTGATGACCCACATCGTCGTGCACGAAACCTCGCAAAAGGCGCTGCGCAATATCCTCAAAGAGTGTCGCCGCTTGCTCAAGCCGGGCGGTGTCACGCTGCACTGCGAAACGCCGATGTACGATGCGCGTTTGTCGCCGTTCGATCAGTCTCAGACCGACTGGGACACCTACTTCAACAACGAGCCCTTCGTCGGGCCGATGCATGGGCTCGACGCCGACGCGCTGATGCGCGAAGCAGGCTTTGCCGACGACGAACTCGCCAACGGCGATTTGCCGCTCTATGTGCCAGGCGTTGACGACGGCGAAAAGGGCGACGATTACCGCCACCGCATCGGCGGTTACTTGAGCATTCTCGGCGCGCGGCGGCGGCCCTAGGCGATGACCGGTTGGCAACTCATGTCGATGCTGATGGGCTCGGCCATTCTTGGTCCGGTTTTTTTCTTGCCGACGTTGATCGCGGTATCGCGCAAACACCCGCGGGCGTTTCTCATCGCGCTGTTCAATGGCATGTTCGCGTGGACCATCATCGCCTGGGTGGCGCTGCTAATCTGGGCGACGATCCCACCGAAAAAGCTGGCGAACACCTAAAGCGAGGCGAACGCCGCCTCGACCAATCGCGTGCCGCGCGGCCCTAGTCCCGCACCCCAGTACATCAGGTTCGGCAGGTAGGCGAAGGCCAACCCCGACACCGGATCGGCAAAGCCGATGCGTCCGCCCGCCCCGGGATGACCGAAGGCTTGGCTGTTCGGCCCCATCGGCGCGCCCGGCGGGTTGTTTAGCAAAAAGCCCGACGCATACTTGTTGTGCGCGCCAAAGATGGCATCGACACTTTCGCCGGTATAGGCAATCGCCCGGTCGCGCGTTTCGGTCTTCATCAGGCGCACCCCGTCCAGCCGCCCGCCTGCCGCAAGGCAGGCAAAGAACTTTGCCACCCCACGCGCGGTGCCATGGCCGCTACCGGCGCCGATCTCCGACTTGCGGAAGCCTGCGAGGTTGAAGCGGCCGTCGCCTTCGGCCAGTCCTTGCATGCTCTTCATCAGCCCATCCAAGTCGGCCGGTACCGGCAAACTCGCGCCGTCGGGCGGTGTTTCAGGCACGATCGTCGCGCAGCGCGCGATTTGGGCGTCGTTCAAACCAAACGCAAGATCCACGCCCAACGGCTTGGCAATTTCCTCACGCAAGAACGGGCCGATGGTGCGGCCATCGATGCGCCGGATCACCTCGCCCAGCAAATAGCCGTAGGTCAGGTTCAAATAGGTCGGCTGTTTGTCGAATGGTGGGTGCCGCGCACTTTTCGCCAGCGCGTCGGTCATCGTCTCCCAGTCGTAGATGTCGCCGGGTTTTAACGTGGCATCGACATAGGCCAACGCCGCGCGGTGCTCAAAGATGTGCCGCACCAACACATCCGCTTTGTCGTTTTGGGCAAACTCGGGCCAGTAATGCGCAATCGGCTTGTCGATATCCAACAGCCCGCGGTCGATCAGCATATGGCCCATGACCGAAACAAAAGCCTTCGAGACCGAAAAACTCGCGCACAGCGTGTCTTGGGCCCAGCGCGTCTGGCGCGCCGCATCGCGGAAACCGCCCCACATGTCGACGACTGGCGTGCCGTCAAAATAGACCGCGACGCTTGCGCCGATTTCGTCATGCTCGGCGAAATTCTCAACAAAGGCCTCTTTCACCGCGGCGAAACGGCCGTCACAGGTGCCTTCGATCTTCGGTTTTGGCGCGCTCATGGCTTCCCTCATTGTCCGTCCCGGATGATGATGGCCTCATCGCACCCGCGCAACCGGAGCAGGGCATGGTCCTCGGCGCCCTCAGCCATATCGCCTTTACCGTGAGCAATCTTGATCGCTCGGCGGCCTTCTATGACCGCGTGTTGGGTTTCCTCGGGTACGAACGTTGGCCCGCGGTCGCAGGCCAAGCGAAATGGAAAAAAACCGATGTCGGCATTGTCCTTCTCTACGCCGCGACCCCTGAGTCGGCTGACCGCCGCCACGACCGTTACGCGCCCGGCCTCCACCACTTTTCGTTTGAGGCCGACAGCCGCGCGCAGGTCGACGCGTTGCATGATCTTCTGCGCAACAATGGCACAGAAATTCTCGACCCCCCGGCGGACTACGCCTACACCACAGGCTACTATGCGGTCTTCTTTGCCGATCCCGACGGGTTGAAGCTCGAGCTGTGTCACGCGCCGCAGGCGTATATCAACCCCGACGCAACCTGAAAGAGGCCTGCGATGAGCGATGCCCCGTTGCCCTACACCAAACCCAACATCGACTGGGCCGAGATTGAGCGCTGGGATCGCGCTTACTACCTGCACAACACCCAGGCCCAGGCCGAGTATGTTTTTACCGGTATCGAAGGTGCGGACGGCAACTACCTCTACACCGCGACCGGCGGCAAGCTGCTCGACTTTCAAAGCCAGCTCGTGTCGGACAACATGGGGCATCGGCATCCTCGGGTGCACGCGGAAATCAAACGCGCGATGGAACGTTTCGGCCATGTGTTCTTCGGCTTTGCCACCGACTACCGCGCCCGCGCCGCCAAATTGGTGATCGACGACATCTTGGGCGCCGACAGTTGGGCCGGCCGCGTGCGCATTCTCTCCAGCGGCAGCGAAGCGGTGGAGAACGCGATGACGATGGCGCGCCTCTACGCCAACAAGCCGTTGATCCTGACGCAGGAACGCTCGTATCACGGGCTGGTGCCGGGTGCGACGCAGGTCGCCGGCTACCGAGGCAATCTGTCCACCGGGCCCGAAACCGACGACAACCGCGACGTGCCGGGCTTTCCCGGCTCGGGCTTTGTTGCCATTCCCGCGCCGGAATTCTCCGACTGGCAAGGCACCGGTCGCCTACCGTCGCTCGATCGCACCGAACAAATCATCCGCGAAGTCGGCGCCCATAAGATCGCTGGGATCATCACCGAAACGATGTTCGGCGGTGCCAGCTACATGCCGCACCACAGCTACCTCAAAGGCCTGCACGACCTTTGCCGGCAATACGGTATCTTGTGGATTCTCGATGATGTGCTGTGCGGTTTCGGCCGTCTCGGCGAATGGTTCTCTTATCAGATCGAGCCCGGCATCACGCCGGACTTGATGGCGTTGGGCAAAGGTATCAATGGCTGCGCCCTGCCGGTCGGCGCCGTCGTCGCGTCGAAAGAAATCGCCGAGTTCATCGACCGCGCCCGCTGGTGGAGCGGTTCGACCCACGATGCCCATCCGCTGGTCTGCGCCTCTATCGTCGGCAACCTCGAGGCGATGATCGAAGACGGCATGATCGACAAGGCGCGGGTCCGTGGCGCTCAGCTCAAGGAACGGCTCGACGCGTTGATGGCCAAACATCCGTGCATCGGCCGTATTTCAGGGCGCGGCATCTACTACACCATCGATCTTGTCACCCCGAACGGCGATCCCATTATCGCGGCCGACCGCGACACGCTCTTCCAGGGTGATTTATCCGGCCACCCCAACAACATCTTCGCCGCCGCCTGCGGTGCGCGCGGGCTGTTCGCCGGTGGCTTCATGCCCAACACCGTGAAAGCCGCGCCGCCGCTCACCATTACCGAAGCAGAGGTCGACTTCGCGGTCGGCGTTATGGACGAGGCCTTCAGCGCGGTGGAGAAGGTTTACCACTAACCCCGCGCAGCATCCCCATTACCGGCTTCAGCATTTGCGGCGTCAGGTAAATCGGGAACTGCGCAACGGCGAAATAGACCCACGTCAGGTCGGGCAGTGCCCCGCCGGTGGCCCCCAGCATCAACCCCATATTGCGCTGCGAGGCCATGAACCCCAGCGACAAAGCGCTGTCTCGGCCGGCCCACCAAAAACTCAAGGCAGTCGCACTGAACATCACAAAGAAGATCACGAATGACAGGGCGGTCAGGCCGATCATCAGCAGCGGCGTCGCCCAGAACCCCGCAGCGACGTTCTCCATGATCGCCGCGGAAAACACGTACAACAGAATGATGTTGATCCCGTCCAGTTCGGTGCGCCGCGCGGCAATCCGCACATAGCCGGCGACCCGGCGAATGATGGCGGCGGTGATCGCCGCCCCACCCAACAACAGGGCGAGCTGACCGCCCAGCGCGAGCGGTGCCAGCGCCATGTCGGGCCCGAAATAGATTAGCGCGAACAGCGCCGCCGTGAACGGCACCGATGCCGTTGTAACCACCAGCGTGACCAACACCAATGTCGCGTCCAGCCCGACCAGTGCCGCAAACGCCGGCGCCGAGATCAACGGCGAGGCCATCGATTGCAGCATGACCGCGAGGAAAAGGTCGGGGCTGCTGGCGTCCACACCGCCCAGCAACATCGCCGCGCCAAACGCGGCCGGCACGGCCAGCATCGACCAGCATGCGGCCAGCAGAATCAGACGCGGTTGCCGCAACCGTGCGCGCACTTGCTGCAGGTCCACCCGGGTGAAGGCTACCGTCAGCAAGGCGAAGATGGAGGCGGTCAGGAGGGGCCGCAAGATGTCGCCCATCGGCGGCACCGCAATCGCAATGAAGATCACTGCCGCGACAGCACGTGTTCCTTGGCGACCAAGCCACGACAACGCCGACGCCGGTACGGAAAGTAGAAACATTTTTCGGAAAGTCCCGTCGAAAGGCGGGCGAACCCGCCGGGGTCAGATCGTCAGCCGCCGCTCGCCGTCATTTGGCGGCACAGCATCATGGTTTGGCGCGCGATCTTGCTCCACGGGCTGGCATCGTCCAGCGCCAGATAGCGTTCGTATCCCGCCAACGCCTCGGCATATTCCGAATCGCGGAAATGGAATTGCGCCAGATTGAAGATCGCATCGGCGTAGTTTTTGTCTATCTTGGTCGCGCGGGCGAGTTCTATCTTGGCCTCAGCGCGTTTGCCTTCCTTGTCGAGAACGTCGCTCAGGTTATACAGCGCTTCGACATAGCCGGGATCGCTCGACAGAGCATGCTGGAAGAAAAAACGCGCTTCGCGCAGCTTGCCCTGCTCGCGCTGTACATTGCCGAGATTGAACGCAATGACAGGATCGTTGCGGTCAAGGTCGAGGCAGCGCAAATACAGCGACTCGGCCTCGGCAAACGCACCGTCCTCTTCGGCGATCTCCGCCGCTTCGAACAACTCGTCGATCGATGGGTTGGCTGCAGCGCCCGGCATCGGCAACTGCATTTGTCCGTCGAAGTCGGCATGTCGGTCGCCGATCTGCACCACAATGCCGTCGGCCGCCGAGTGGGTCAGCTTGACTTGCGACAAGCCCTTCTCCGGATCTCGGCGGCGCATCGCGAAGACGCTGGCAATGATGTCCGGCAATCCGGCGCCCTCGCTCAACAGCCGGGCAATCTCGCGCGCCGCAACAAGGTCGCGAAAACCGGCCATGCCGTTCTCGGTCTCAATCACGTCGAACAGCATGAGGGTGGCGATGGTGGTTTCATCAAGGCCGGTCTGCCGCGCCATTAAGTCTGGGGTGATCGCACGTTCGATCGCCGGCAGATCGGGTCCACTGCCGAGGCGGCGCAGGAAGGTGTTTTCACTGATGCTTTCGGCGCCGACCGCGCGGGCTTGTTCCAGTCGGGCCTCGAGCACGCCCGAATCCATCAGCGTGTATGCGCCGTGGCCGACGACCGCGACACGCGTCCGCCGGGTAACCCCGCGGCTCACGCGGCCGCCTTTGGCCGCAACGGCCAGTGCAGCGGCCCGTTGGCTCATCGCCCCAAGCCGGCCGATCAATGTCGTGGTTTTGCGGTTAAAGCCGGTCACCGGATGATCGCTCGCCCCTTGTCAGCCGGCCCAGACCGGTGCGTGCATTGTGCCGTCACCTAGCCCGCCGCGCCAGCCACCTTCTTTTTCTTGGCTTTGGGTGTGGCTTTGGCACCTGTTTTGGCCTTCTTGCGCGACTGGCTTTTGGCCGGCGGCTTTTTCGAATCGCCCTCGTCGATCGAGCGTTTCAGCGCGTCCATCAGGTTGATGACCTGGCCGCGCTCGGGCGCCTTGGCGATCACCGGTGTGGTGCCCTTGACCTTGACCACTTCGGTCAGGGCTTCTTGGTAATAGTCGACGAATTGACTGGTATCCAACTCGTCCCGCCGCCTTGTCGGCGCGAAGACCTTTGTAGCGCGGCGCGCGTAGGTGATCTTTGCCGGTCTTGTTGGCGTACTCGACCTCGACGACAAGTTTGGGCTGAACCCACGTCGCGCCTTTCACCTCTGCGGCACTTTCGGGGTCGATCACCAAGCTGTTGATCGGCCCGTCGCGGATAATTTCGTGCAAGGCTTTAACCAGCCGTGCGCCCTCGCGTTCCGTGAACCCGGTACCCACCTTGCCGACATAATGCAGCTTGTGGTTCACCCGTTCGGCCAGCAGCAGCGCGCCAAGCCCGCCGCCCGCTTTGCCGACGGCAAACCCGACAACTTCGAAGTCACCCGCAGCAGAGGTCTTCACCTTTAGCCATGTCTTGGTCTTGCCCGACGTATAAGGCGCGTCGGCGCGCTTCGAGATGATCCCTTCGAGCCCCAGGTTGGCGGCTTGTCCGAAGAACGCCGGGCCGTCCCCCATGTGGTGGTCGCTGAACTGCACGGCGCTGTTGGCCGTGATTGCACCTTGAATAAGTCCTTCGAGCGCTTCCTTGCGCGCGGCCAAGGGGGCTGCGCGTAGGTCGTAGCCATCGAGGTACATCAAATCGAAGGCAAAAAAGACGAGCTTCTCTTTGTTGCCGTCCGCCAGCGCATCCTGAAGCAGACCAAAACTTGTTGTTCCGGTCGGCGTTTGTACGCAGACCTCACCGTCGATGATCGCTTGGCCGCACGGCAGCGTGGATAGGATGTCGGCAATTGGTTGGTATTTCTCAGTCCAGTCATGCCCGTTGCGCGTCGTCAGGGGGGTTTCGCCGTCGTCGATCCGCGCAATGGTGCGATAGCCGTCAAACTTGATCTCGTGTAGCCAACTGTCCTCGCTCGGCGCGTGTGCGGTGAGCGTCGCGAGTTGTGGTTTGGGCGCAGTGGGCAGGTCGGCTTTTTTTGCGCCCTTGATCTTGGCTGGTTTTGGCTTTGGTTTGACTACCCGCGGCAGTGGCGCGGGCGCCGCTCGGTCTTCCATTTCCTGGACGGTCAGGCCCGATACCACGCTTTGTGGCGCATCCTCGGTAATGATCCCGTCGCCTTCGGGCTGCGCGTAGATGTCACGCTCTTTGATCAACAGCCATTCTTTACCGGTCGCGTTGGCGCCTTTGATCCGCACCAGCGCCCAGCCGCCTTTCATCTTCTTGCCATCAAGGCGGAACTTCATGTCGCCGCGTTCGTAGTCGGCGTCAGTGTCATCGCTCATCGGCACCCAGGCGCCGGTATCCCACACGATGACCGACCCGCCGCCGTATTCGCCTTGCGGGATGGTCCCCTCAAAACGGCCATAGCTCACCGGGTGGTCCTCGGTGCGGACCGCCAGACGTTTGACCTTTGGATCAAGGCTCGGGCCGCGGGTCACCGCCCAGCTTTTTAGAACGCCGCTCATCTCAAGCCGAAAGTCGTAATGCAGTCGGCTGGCGTCGTGCATTTGGACGACGAACATGTTGCCGCTGACGCTGGGCGCCGATTCGATCGGCTCGGGCGTCACGCCAAAGTCGCGTTTGGCCCGGTATTCCTCTGGGTGGGTGACGCTGGCGCCGGCTTTCGGCGCTTTCTTGCTTGCCGCTTTACCGGCGGGCTTCTTCGCCATGATTAGATCCGGCTCGGGCGTACCGCGCCGTCAAGTCGCGGCTTCCTGCATGGCCTCCTCATAGGCGCCCGGTTCCTGCGCCATCGACAGCAAAACGTCGGTAAGGCTGACCACGCCGACGACCTTACCCTCATGGATCACCGGCATATGGCGGAATCCGCGGGTCGACATCGTGCGGAATACATCGGCCACCGTGGTCTGCGGCCGACAAGCAACGACCTTTTTGCGCGCGACCTCGTCGACGGTCATGCCGTGGATCAGGTCGGCGCCGCCGGCGACCGCCTTGACGATGTCGCGCTCGGACAGGACGCCGACAAATTTCCCCTCGTCGCCGACGACCATGAGCAGCCCAATGCGATTTTCGGTCAACACCTTGGCCGCATCGATCATTGTCGATGTCGGTGTCACGGTGATCACCTTCCGGTTCTTGCGCCGGACGATCAAATCAACTTCCATTATCAAACTCCGCCCCCAGAACGGCGATTATGCACGATTCCCTTGCGGCGGCCACGGGTTGTACCCACCAAGGTGCCGATCAGGATATGGTCATGGCATGAGCGCACCAAAAAAACCCGGCGTAACGCGCTATCCCAAGCTGTTTTCGCCGCTGCAGCTCGGCCCGAAGACCCTCAAGAATCGGATCATTCAACCTGGTCACAGCCTGCGCTTGGGCGAACCAGACGGCACCGTCGGCGACCGCTTGCGGGCCTATATCACTGCCCGCGCGCAAGGCGGCGCGGCGTTGGTGTGCATGGAATCAGCGCCGGTCCACCGCAACAGCCACAACTATGAACATCAGCTGGTCATTTATGACGACCGGATCGTGCCGGGGTTGGCGGCGACGGCGGACGCGGTTCACCGTGCCGATGCCCTTTTGTCGCTGATTCTGTGGCATGGCGGGCATAACGTGTCGCATCTTGACGGTCAGGCCGCCGTCGCGCCGTCGCCGATCCCATCGCCGAGTACTGGTGAGACACCCGTTGCGCTTACCGTCAAAGGCATTCGGGAGATCGTCCAGGCCCATGTCGACGCCGCCGTGCGCTGCTGGAAGGCAGGGCTCGACGCAGTCGAGGTGCAGACCGCGACCGATTATCTTTATGGGGCGTTTTTGTCGCCGACGTTGAACTGGCGCACCGATGCTTACGGTGGGTCGCTCGAGAATCGCGTGCGGATTGTCGCGGAAACGCTGGAGGCTATTCGTGATGCGACCAAGGGCGAGATCGCCGTCGGGCTGCGGACCTCGGCGACCCACGCGATTACCACCGACCCGAACGACTATGGTCTCACCGACTCACTCGCCGCGATGCAATGGTTGGACGGGCGTGGTCTGACCGACTGGGTCAGCGTCATCAATGGCTCGCACTGGTCGTTCCCCGAGCTGATCGCGCCGATGAGCCGTCCGCGCGCCGAACACGCTGACTTGGCGCGTGCGTTCACCGACGTACTCACCGTGCCGGTCATTGTGTCGGGCCGTATTCGCACCGCTGCCGAGGCCGAGCACATCGTGGCGTCCGGCGCCGCCGATATTGTGGGCATGGCGCGCACGCTAATTGCCGACCCGGACTGGCCCAACAAGGTTGCTGCGGGCGATGAGTCGCGGATCCGACCGTGCTTGTCGTGCAATCAAGGGTGCTTGGCCTTCGCGGTTCAACACTTGGCTGGGACCTGCATCGTTAATCCCGCGGCGGGTCGCGAGAGCGACCTCGGCCCCATTGACCCGGCGCCGACGCCAAAGCGGATTGCCGTCATCGGCGGCGGGCCTGCGGGGATGGAGGCAGCGCGGGTCGCTGCGCTGCGCGGCCACCGTGTGACGCTGTACGAAGCCGTGGATCATCTGGGCGGCGCGATGCGGTTGGCCGCGGACTCGCCGTATCGCGGCGAAATGGCGGCGGCGCTCGACTGGTGGGCCGGCGAGCTGGCCGTGCTCGGCGTCACGGTGAAGACCGGGTCCACCGTCGACCCCACAGTACCGCCCCACGCGGACGCCGTGATTTGGGCGATCGGGGCCGTGCCGGCGATGACCAAGGTGTGGCAACGCCGTCCCCACCTGCGCGACGGGATTCCCGGCACTGCCGGTTTGCCGATGGGCCGCGATGTGATGACAGGGGCGGCGCCCGCGTCCGGGAGCGTTCTCGTGATCGACGAGGAAGGCGGCTGGCCGACCGTGTCGCTCCTGGATCATTTGGTCGAGGACCCGGCGGTGGGCGCGGTTACCGTGGTGACCCCGGGTGAAGATGTGTGCGGCGTAGCGCTGGACCACACGCTGGAGCGGGCCGAGGTGCTGGCGCGGTTCCGAAACTCCACCGTGCGGGTACTGCGCGACTCGATGGTGGCCGGCGTTGAGAACGGGTCGGTCGATTTGACCGATGGGTCGCGCCTTGGGCCCTACGCGACGATTATTTTGGCGACCGGCACCGCGTCACGCGGCTATCCGGCGGACGCGCTGGCGGCGGGTGATTGCATTGCGCCGCGCGGCATTTGGGCGGCGACCAACGACGCCCACCGTTTGGCGCGCACGCTCTAGCGCGTCAGCGCACCGCGCCAGCGACGTAGAGAATTTCCGGATAGGTCTTGGGCGCACGTCCCGGATCGGCCACCGTCATGTCGGGTGCCAGCGTCGAGAGCATCGGCACCTGGGGAAACGAGTTCGCCGCGTCGAAGCCGCATGCCACGGCGAGGTTCTTCAGTTCCATTTCGTGCATGGTTTCCATGAACGGTTCGGCGTTGAAGTGCGCGCCCCAGCGGTGCCACTGCGCGTCAAACGGGGTCTTGGCGAAATATTGCTGTGATTCGCAATGCACCATCACCCCACCGGGGCGCAACAGGCGCCGGCATTCGCGGTAGATGTTGCGGATCGCTTTGTTCGAGGTTTCGTGCAGCGTGATGGTCGAGACGATCAAATCGAAACTGCCATCCTTAAAGTCTGTGCCTTCAGCGTTCTGTTGCGAAAAATGCACCGCCGCGTTGGCTGCATCGGCCCGCGCTTTGGCGTAGCGCAAACATGGCGCGGCGACGTCGATAGCGTGGATTTCGGCATCGGGAAAGGCGTGGGTATAGGCCAGCGTCGAATGACCCACCGTGCACCCCACGTCGAGCACGCGGCGCACCCGCAGGTCCGGAAAGTTCCGTTTGACGAAGGCCGCCAAGGCGCCGCCGACACCCGCCGCATCGTCGCCCTTGTAACCGTTGGACACGATGACATGGTCGTATAGCGCACCGGCGAACGCGTCGTTGTCGGTTAGCTCGCTATGGTAGTTGCCGGGCATGCAGTGAATGTCGACCGCGCTCAGGTAACGCGGGGTTTGCATCATCGGGTCGAGCCGCAATGTCGCACTTCCCCGGTTGGTTGGGGTCGCGGTCGGCCATTGGCGCTTCAGCGTATCGCCCGAGGTGTCCCACATCATTTCCTGTTGGGTGCGGCGCAACGCGCTGGTCCAGGGGTAGAGCGCGGTGCCCTCGGCCAGTTTGCGCAAATCGCGCCGGTCGGGATCGTGTCCCGTCTTTTTGCGGAATGCGGGCGTCAAATGCTCATCGGCGATGGCGCGGGCGCCCGGCATCATGGTGCCGCCGATATAGCCGCGGATGCCCGCGACAAAGCGCATCCGCGCGCCCTCGTCGTGGCTTTCGTCGATCATCAGGCCGGGGTTTTTCATAGGCCCAGTGTATCACGGCGGGCGACCTTCCCGCATCACGGTCCTATCCCTAGGATGGACGCCAGGGGAGACACCGCATGAATGACACAATCCACCGCCGCTGGGTGCTGGCCGCCCATCCGCAGGGCGCGCCCAAAACGGACGATTTTCGCCTTGAAGAAGGGCCGATCCCGGTGCCTGGCCCGGGCGAGTTTCTGGTACGGTCGATCCTGATCGGGATCGAACCGCGCTTGCGGCTGATGCTCAACCCGACGACCGAGACCAACAAGGCGATGCGCCCCGAGGGCGCGGCGTCTGGCTTGGGTAAGGTCATTCCGTCATCGGTGCTGGGTGTGGTGATGGCGTCCAACGATCCAGACTTTGCGCCCGGCGATCTGGTCGACGGTTTGTTGGGGTGGCAATCCCATGCCGTGGTCGCGCGCGGCGGCTACAACCGCAAAAACAATCCGGCCGGCATCTGCAAATGTGACTTGGCGCTGGGGCCGCCCGCCGCGCATCTCAGCGTGTTGGGCACACCCGGCCTCACGGCGATCCTCGCGCTTAAACACGAAGGCAGGCTGGGGCCGGGCGAAACGATGGTCGTGACCAGCGCCGCCGGCACGGTGGGGTCGGTCGCGGGTCAACTGGGCCGCCTCGCCGGCGCCCGTGTCGTCGGCATCACCGGGAGTAACGAAAAGGCACGTTATCTCGCCGACGAACTCGGTTTTGATGCAACGATTAATTACCGCACGGTCGGCGATCTCGCGGCTGCGGTGCGCGCCGCTTGTCCGAACGGCGTCGACTATCATTTCGACAATGTCGGCGGTGCGATGGCGGCAACGATCAACGCGCAATTCAATGCGGGCGCGCGCCACACGCGCTGCGGCATCGTCTCCAAGTACAATTTGTCGCACACGCAATGGCGCCAGTCGGACGAGTTCGACGGCCAGTTCACTGTCCACGATCACGTTGCCGAATACACCGAGGCCAAGGCCGAGCTCGCGCGCTTGTTGAAGGCCGGCGACATCAAATGCGTCGAACGCATTTTCGGCGGGATCGAGTCGGCACCGGCGGCCTTCGTCGGGTTGATGCAGGGCGAGAATATCGGCAAGTGGTTGGTGCGTGTTTCTGAGGATCCCCAGTGAACGTTGCCGACACGCCGACGCCGCCCATCGCGGCGCGCAAAGATTCCGGGACCGACGATCCCTATGCCTGGCTCCGCGCCGACAACTGGCAGGACGTGATCCGCGATCCGGCCGTGCTCGACCCTGAGATACGGGCCTATCTCGTGGCCGAGAACGCCTACACCGAGGTGGCGTTGGCGCCCGTGCGCGACCTGGCATCGGTCCTGGTGGGTGAAATGCGGGCGCGGATCAAAGAGGACGATGCCAGCGTTCCGGTGCCGGTCGACGACTTCCGCTATTTCGTCCGTTACGAGCAAGGCGGCCAACATCCGCTCTATTGCCGGACAAAAGGCGACGACGGGCCTGAGGAAACTTTGCTCGACGCCGACGACGAATCGGCGGGCGAGGCGTTCTACCGGGTCGCCACGTGGGTCATCAGCGCCGATCACACGCGCTACGCCTATACGGTCGATCTGGCGGGTGGCGAGGATTACCGTCTGCGCGTGCGCAGCAGCGCGACCGGGGCACTGATTGAAGACACGCTCAACGGGCTGAGCGGCGATTTACAGATCGCCAATGACAGCGAAACGATTTTCTACGTGCGCCGTGACGACAACCACCGCCCGCGGTGGGTCTACCGCCACCGCGTCGGCGATGACGGCCAGAACGACGTGATGGTCTATGAGGAGCCCGACAAAGGCTTCTATGTCTCGCTGGGGCGCACCGAAAGCCGCAAGTACATCACCATCGACTGCGCCGCCCACGACGATACCGCCGAAGTGCGCTTGATCGACGCCGATGCGCCACACCAGCCGCCGGTGTTGGTGGCGCCGCGTGACACCGGCGTCAGTTACAGCGTCTATCACCGGGTGGATGACCTCGTCATCGTCACTAACGCCGACGGTGCCGAGGACTTCAAGATCGTGACCTGTCCGGTGGCGACCCCGGGACGCGCCCATTGGCGCGATCTAGTGCCGCAAAAGCCGGGCCGGTTGATCCTCGGCCTTAATGTATTTGCCGACTACATCGTGTGGCTTGAACGGGTCGATGCTTTGCCGCGCCTCGTTGTACGCACCGTTGCGGATGGCGCGGAAAGTGCCATTGCCTTTGACGAGCCGGCGTACGATCTCAGCCAGTCACACGAAATGCCGCACGGCGGATCCGTCTTACGGTTCAGCTATTCGTCGATGACGACGCCGCAGACGGTTTACGACTACGACCTCGCCACCGGCGCGCGCACCTTGCGCAAGCGCCAGGAGGTGCCCAGCGGGCACGACGCGGCCGACTACGTGACCGAACGCTTGATGGCGCAAACCGAAGACGGCGAACAGGTGCCGATTTCACTGCTCTACAAGAAGGGTACACCGCGCGACGGCAGCGCGCCGCTGCTGCTCTACGGGTACGGGTCTTACGGCATCAGCATTCCGGCCAGCTTCCAGTCCAACCGCCTCAGTCTGGTGGACCGCGGTTTCGTCTATGCCATCGCTCATATCCGGGGCGGCATGGAAAAGGGTTACGGCTGGTACCGGTCGGGCAAGCTGCACAACAAGAAGAATACTTTCGCCGATTTCATCGCCAGCGCCGAACATCTGATTGCGCAGGGCTATACGTCAAAGGGCAAGATCGCGGCGCACGGCGGCAGTGCCGGTGGGTTGTTGATGGGCGCGGTGGTCAACATGCGGCCAGACCTGTTCGGCGCGGTCGTCGCCGATGTGCCGTTTGTCGATGTGCTGGCCACCATCTTGGATGACTCGCTGCCGCTGACCCCGCCGGAATGGGTGGAGTGGGGCAATCCCATCGAGGACGCCGAAGCGCGCGCCTACATTGCGTCCTACTCGCCTTACGACAACGTTACGGCGCAGGCCTACCCGGCGATGCTGGTGACCGGCGGTGTGTCCGACCCGCGCGTCACCTACTGGGAGCCGGCCAAGTGGGTGGCGAAGTTGCGCGCGACCAAGACCGACACCAACCCGCTGCTGCTCAATATCAATATGGATACCGGCCACGGCGGCAAAGCCGGCCGTTTCGCCCGCCTCGACGAAATTGGCCGCATGTACGCGTTCCTTCTTTGGGCGTTGGGGCGGTCTTAACGTGGCGAATGAAGAGAATGGCGCCATCCTCATCATCGGCGCCGGGCTTGGCGGCCTTGTCGCCGCGCTTGCCCTGCAGCGCCGCGGCATCCCGGTCCGGGTGTTCGAGAAAGCAAGCGAACTCGGCGAGGTCGGCGCCGGCATCTCGCTCGCCCCCAACGCCTCGCGCGTGCTTATTGCGTTGGGCTTGCGGGGTGCGATGGAGGCCGTCGTCAACAGTCCCGACGCGATGGGCCGCAAGGATTGGCAAACCGGCGCGCTGATCGCGCTGGACGACGCGCCGGCCTACGAAGCGACTTACGGCGCGCCCTATTGGCAGTTGCACCGCGCCGATCTGCATGACGTGTTGGTGCGCGCGGTGCGCGCCAACGATCCGGACGCGATTGCGCTGAACAAAGATTTTGTTTCCTTTGCGGCCGACGAGGGGCGCGTTGAAGCGCGCTTCGTCGACGGCACCACGGTGCAGGGCGCCGTACTGATCGGGTGCGACGGACTGAAATCGGTGCTGCGCGATTTGCTGTGGAACCCGGGCCCGCCGCATTACCTGGGCTATGTCGCCTACCGCGGGCTGACCCCCGTCGACAGCCTGCCGGGTGGGCTCGTCACCCCCGCTTCGGCCAACGGTCATGGGCCGGGCACGCATTTCACCCGCTACCTCATCCGCCAGGGGAGCATCGTTAATTATGTCGGCTTCGCGCGGCGCGACGACTGGGTCGACGACGGCTGGCACGTCACTGCCACCATTGACGAGGTGCTGAAGAGCTTCGACGGGTGGAATGACGAAATGCGGCTGATCGTCGAAAACACCGCCGAAGGCCGTTGCCACAAGTGGGGCATGTTCGGGCGAGCGCCGATGCCGCAATGGACCCAAGGGCGCGTCGCGCTACTCGGCGATGCCGCCCACGCCATGCTGCCTTTTCTGGGCCAGGGCGCGTCGATGGCGATCGAGGACGGTATCGTGCTGGCCCGCGCGTTGGCCGAACACGGTCTGACCGCCGATGCGCTGACGCGCTACGAAGCCGTCCGCCGCCCGCGCGCCAACGCCATCGCTGAGCGCTCATCAGCGCGCGCCGAAACCGTTTTCCGTCCCTCCGACGCCGCGGACACCATGCGCAAGGGCCTGCCGCCTGACATCTTCGGCTACGACGCTGTCACCGTGCCGCTGTCGTGAAGTGGCTGAAGGTGTCATCCACGTGAGTGTGACCCGCACGCTGGCCGATGAAATTGCCGGGACGCGCTATGACGGCGTGCCGGCGGCGGCGATGGCGCGCATCGAGCGGCTTTTGATCGACCATATCGGCGTCGCCGTGATGGGCCAACGCCTGACCGGCGCGGCGATGGCCGCGGCGGCAAAAGCGGTGGACGGCGCGCGCGACGCGGTCATCCTCGGCGACGGCGCGCGGGTCTCCGCCGAAAGCGCTGCGGCGATCAACGCGCAAGTGTGCCGCAACACCGATTTTGAAGAAACCGGCCCCGGCCTTCATGCCGGCCCGGTGATCGCCCATACCGCGTTCGCGGTGGGGCAGCAGGTGCGGGCCTCCGGGGCCGACGTTTTGGCGGCGATGGCGATCGGCTACGAACTCAACGCACGATTTTTTTGCGCCCGGCGTGATGGTGATATTCGTCATCTCAACGTCTGTGTCGCCGCTGTCGCGGCCAAGCTGTTGGGCCAGGATGCCTCGGCCATCGACCGCAGTCTTAGCTTGGCTTGGGAGTTTCCCTCCAACACGCTGTTCGTTGCCGCGAAGACGCCAAAGCGGGTCAGCCGCATGGGGCTCGGCAATTACTGGACCTGCCGCAACGGGATTCAAGCGGCGACGCTGGTGCAGCACGGCTTCGATCAAATTCCCGGCGAACTCGATCTGCTCGGCGATCTCTACGATCTGGGCGGGTTGACCGCATCGCCGCAGCCCTACGCCTACACTGCAGGTGAACTCATGCTGAAACCGTGGCCGGCCAGCCGGCTGTGTCACGGCGTCATTCAAATGGTGTTGGGCATCATGGCGCGCGAAAATCTCACGGCTGACGACATCGAGGGGATCGATTGCGGGCTGGCCGACATCTACCTGGTGCCGCACCAGACCGATCCGGCGCCGGATGATTATTGGCAGGCGATTTATAGCGTCGAATGGAATGTTGCGATGGCGATCCTCGGATTGCCCGCCGGTCCGGCGTGGACGGCGCCGGAAGTGCTTGCTGACCCCGCCGCGCGCGCCCTAGCGGCGCGTATCACCGCCCACGAACTGCCCGAAGCCAGCGCCGCGTTCCGCGCGCGCAACTGGCAAGTGTTGCCCAATACGGTGACGATGCGCGCGGGTGGCCAAACCTTCGATGATCGCATCGTCTACCGCGATGTGCTGGGCAGTCCGGGCAATCCGATGCCCGATGCATTCTTCGACGATAAATTCCTGCGGCTCGCCGGCATGGCGCTCGAGCCCGCCGCCGCCCGCGCTGCCTTGGCGGCGCTCAAGGATGTTGCCGCATGCTCGGACGTCAATGACCTAGCGGCGCATTTTCCCTCTGCCCCGGGTTCAACTTGCCCATAGATTTGGAGGCACTTTGCCAAAGTGTCCTGGTTGCGCCAAGAGCACCAAGTTGGTTCCGGGTTACGATCGAAACTCTTCTCAAGGAATTTGGACTAAATGGGATCGACGTCACTTCATCCCAAATCAGATGAACTTCTAAATGTTGAAGTGCCGGTTGATGCAGCAAGTGCGGTGCAATAGTTCGGTTAGCTTCGCAACAGGATGACCCTCGTGGCGGATGTCAATATTCTGGTCGGACAACTCCAACTGCGTGTCAACTAAACCCGGTATCCCTCTCTTCAAACCTCACCGACCAACAATGTGTGCCAAGATCAAGGTCAGATTAGCCAGACTCTCTCGTTCACCCTGGACCAGTTTTCTGAACGCAGGTCACTGGGCGCGGCGTCTAGCTCATTTTTGGGCATCCCACGGATCATATGTGCCGAAATTCCACAGCTGGCCTTCTGGATCGTGGCAGCTGAACACCCGCCCGCCATAGTCCTCGTCCGTGGGCTCAATTGCAATTTTGGCCCCGGTGGCACGCGCCTTTACACAGATGGAGTCTACATCGTCGACGATGATGTAGGGGCTCTGCGAAACGCCTCCGAGGGCACGCGCGGTAGATTGAATGGCGTCAAACTCGTTGTTGCGTGCACTGCCGAACATGATCATTGCGTTGCCGCGCGTCAGTTGGGCATGTGCGATGCCGCCAGCACCGTCTTCGACAACCAAATGTCGGGCGAAGCCAAAGGCGTTGCACAGCCAGTCGATCATTTTCGGCGCATCGTCATATCTCAAGGTCGGCACGATTTCAGAACGGGTCATAGAGCTCGCTCATAGTCCGCAGCAATTAGCTAGGCGGCACCAGATGATAGTTGAACTGCCAGAAAAAGAAGACGAGATCAGTCCAATCTTCTAGCCCGCGACAGCCCAACCTCGGCTTCGCGCAGCAGCCCGATGATCACTTCTGGTGTGTAGCGTTTCCTGCTCATCTCGTTCTCCTGACAAGGTCAGATCAGCCGGACTCTCCCATTCACCCTGGGCCAGTTTTCGGGGACCAGGTCACCAGCGAACTCGATGAAGCAGGTGTGTCAACTAGACCCGGTATCCCTTGCCCCCCTCATCGAGGGGAAGGGTAGGGATGGGGTCATCGCCAAAAGTACGACAACGCCGCCAACCCACTCCTGAATCCTCCCCTGCAAGCAGGGGGAGGAGGGCGTGTGGCGACAAGAAGTGAGGAAACCCGCGGCAGTTGGCTTTGTTTCGTCCTTCGGGACGGGCCTGCGGCCCTCCTCAGGATGAGCCGGTTATTTAGTTTGCTCGTCGTGAGGCGCATCGCGATCGCGATGTGTCGCGAAGGACGCTCGCACTAGGCGTACCAATGCAGAAAGCGAGGGTTTCCGCGGTAGTTGGCTTTGTTTGGGCGTGGGCCTCTTAGCTCTCGGCGAGCCAGGCGGCGATGGTGCGGGCTTTGGCGGGCTGGGTGGTATCGCCGGGTGGTAAATCGCGGAACACGCCACCGGGGATGACTTTCGCGGTCGGGCGCATGTCGGGGTAGATCTTCCCGGTGGGCTCGTGGAGCACCATGGTCGGCACCTTGAGGAGCGGTAGCCGGTCGTCGCGCGGCCAGCGCATGGCGGCGTTGTAGGGTTTGCCGAAGGTGCGGATGGCTTTGAGGACGGCGACGGTTTCCTCGTGCAATTCCATCGGGGCGGGCAGGCTCCACGGGTTGCGGTGTTCGGCGTCGCGCTGCCACCACGGATAAAACGACCAATGGTCTTTCATGACGTGGAAGGCCCAATTGATCTGACTGCCGATCGCGTCGGGCGGCGGGCAAGGGTCGCCGATCGAGCCGGTGCTGCGCGCCGGTCCGGGCACGGTGAGCTCGTCGAGGATTAGGTGTTTTACGCGGTCTGGTTGGCGCAGCGCCAGTTCAGTGGCAATCATCGAGCCGGTGCGCACGCCGTAGAGATCGATGTCGTCCACGCCCAGCGCATCGAGCACGCGGCTGAGCCCTTCGGCGAGATCGGCAATTTCCGGTTTCTCCGCGACCAGCGAGCACGAATCGCCGTTACCCAACGTGTCGGGCGCAATCAACCGCCGGCTGCCGTCGTCGAGGGTGGTCAGCAGCGGGATGAGAAAGTTGCTGGCCACCGGCGACATATGCAGCGTCACCAATGGGCGCCCGCCGATGGGCTCCATGGTGCGCAGGTAATGCGCTTGGCCTTCTTTGATCCGCACAAAGGCGCGTTCGATGGTCATGATCAGTCCTTGGGTCAGCCCTTAGTTGCGGCGACGGTGATGCCGCTGCCGTCTTCGTGCAGGCGGTCGACGGTGAGGCCCGCCGCGACGCACATCGCCCGCACTTCTTCGACGGTCATACGGTGGCAATTGAGCGGCATGAACCAGTCGAAGTTGATGTGGTTCATTTCTTGGGGGTCCATGTCGGGGCGGTAAAAGCACTTGAAGATGTAATAGTAGAACAAGCGCTGCAGATCGATCTCGCCTTTCTTGACGCCGATGACATCGATGTCTTCAGGCAAATCGAGCGTGACCTTGAGGTCGCCCAATTGTTTGCCGAGCCTGGTTAGCGGCATGAGCTTTTCCCACGCGTCGTCCGGGTCGAGATGCGAGATTTGCGCGCGGATGTGATCGTCGGTGAATTCGCGAATCGGCGCTTTCTTGCGGTAAACGTAAAACAACGCAGTGCCGCCGGGTTTCAAGATGCGCACCAGGCTGCGCAACGAGACCGCCGGATCGTCGGTGTGGTGCAACACGCCCTCGCTGAAGACGATGTCGACGCAGGCGTCGGGCATCGGCAATGTTGCGAGGTCGGCCTGGACGAAGGCTGCATCGACGCCGCGTTCCGCCGCGCGTTCCTTGCCGACCGCGACGGCCGAGGAGACATCGACGCCGACATAACGCTGCGCGCCGGTGAGGTGGCGATCGAACAGCAAGAACGCGGAAAAGCCGCTACCACAGCCGGCGTCGAGAAATACTTTGCTGCCGTCGCCGAACAGGGCGTCGATGCGGGCCTCGTCGCCGTCGAAGTATTTTTCCAGGTACCAGTGGCGGGTATCGGCGGTCATCGACTCGCCGGTGTCGTAGGTCTCGCGCCGCCCCCACTTGTAGCCGAAGATATTGGAGGTTTGGGCTTGGGTGTCGCTTAGCTGATTCATGCTTCCTCTGCGGCTGGCGTGCCGCCGGTCGGGGGCCGTGGTGGGGGTCACTCTAGCGCCATTCCACGGCGCGCGCTTGCGTCGCGCAGGGTGGGCCGCGATAAAGGGCCGCCGCGAAATAAAGGGAGAGCGTCGTGAGCGAGACATGGGATTTGATCGTGGTTGGCGCCGGGACAACCGGGATGCCGGCCGCTATCTTCGCCGCGCAGCGCGGCGTCAAGGTGCTGGTGCTGGAAAGTGCTGCCGAGGTCGGCGGCACGTTGCATGTCGCGATGGGGCAAATCAGCGCGGCGGGTACGCGCATTCAAGCGGCCAAGGGGATCGAGGATTCGCCCGACCGCCACTTTGACGACATCGTCGATATTACCAATGGACTTACCAACCAACCGTTCGCGCGTCTTGCCGCCGATCATTCGTCCGACACGCTGCATTGGCTGCTCGATCTTGGCTGGGAACCGTTGCCCGAACACCCGGTCAAGCTTGGCCACCGGCCCTATTCGGTGGCGCGGACCTATTGGGGCCCAGAGTTCGGCGTGTCGATCCTTAAGGCGATCCGCCCGGTCTTTCTGGCGGCCGTCGAGCGCGGTGAGATTGCGCTGCGCACAGGGTCAGACGTTGTCGATTTGGTGAGCGATGCACAGGGCCGGGTTGCCGGGGTGGCGGCGCGCGGTGCTGACGGAAACGTTCAGACCTATACGGGGCACAAAGTGCTGCTCGCCACCGGTGGGTTCGGCGCGGGCCACGATTTTTTCAAAGAGGTGACAGGCTACCCGTTGTTTACCTGGGCGTGGCCCGACTGCAAGGGCGGCGGGGCGCAGCTGGCGATCAAGGCCGGCGCAGAAATGTGGCACCGCGAGCATTTCATTCCGCGCTGGGCCGGGATCGCGACGCCGGAGTCGGGCGATCGGGTCGAGCGGCTCACCGACACGACCAGCCGGCGTCCGGCATGGGAGATTTACGTGACGGGTCAGGGCAGCCGATTTGTCGCCGAAGATGTTGCTGAACCGCTGGCCCGCGAGCAGGCATTGCTAAAGGTGCCCGATCTGACGTTCTGGGTGATTTACGACGACGCCATTTTGCGCGAAGCGCCACCGCTATTCGACGCCGCACCGCCGGAGAAGATCGCGGGCTGGTGGGGCAAGCATCTGTCGTTCGTCAAGGCTGACAGCTTGGCTGAACTGGCCGCCGCGGCCGGGATCGATCCGGACAATCTGACGGCCACGGTCGCCGCCTATAATGCGGCGGTCGACTCGGGGCATGACGCGCTGGGGCGCAAGCACCTGCCGCGGCGGATCGAGAGCGCACCGTTCTATGCGGTCAAGCACCACGGCGCAGCGGCGACCACGATTCCCGGCATTTCGGTCAATGAACGGCTTGAGGTCGTGCGCGGCGATGGGTCGGTCATCGAGAATCTTTATGCGGCGGGTGAAATTCTCGGCATGGGCCTGCACTCGGCCAACGCGTTCGTCGGTGGGTTGGGATTGATGCCGGCGCTGACCTATGGCCGGCTGCTGGGCGAGCGCTGGTTGCAGTGGGACGCGGTGGCTGAGGCCGCCGACTAGTCGCCTAGGTTTGTCCCAACGCACAGCGCGACACAGCCAATCTCGGAGGTCTCGCCGCTTTCGAAGCCCAGGGTCGCGGGCGTGGACCATTCCAAATAGTGGCCTTCTTTGAGGTCGTGGCGGGTGCCGGTTGCGGCGTCAGCGCCGGCATAGGTCCACACCGGGGCGTCGCCGTGGAGGATGTAGAGCCAGCGTCGCTGCGGCTTAGTGGCGCCGCGGTGGACGGTGTTTTTGGGCGACCAGCCGGGTGGAATATGGACGAGGCCGACCGGATGAAAGCGTGGGTCGGGCGTGGCGCCGCCGTCGGACAGCACCTTGATCTTGCAGCCTTCGAGCTGCGGGTGCGGGGCCCACGGCAGCGCTGCGGAATCAGCGGTGTGGGGCGGGTTGAAGTCGGTACCAAATGATTCGAGGTCGCCCTCGAACGGGATGTAGTTGAACTCTAAGGGGCCGGTGCCCCATTCGAGGATCATGCACCCCAACTCGCTGGTCGGGTCGAGCGAAATGCCGTGGATCGAGCGCGGTGTGCGGTCGAGCAGGAATCCTTTGCGGAAGTTGAAGGCCCGTCCCTCGGTCGTCGTCGGCAGGTCGTACTCGTGATAAGGGATGTTGCCGAACAAGATGAAAACGCCTTCGCGCGTGTTGCCGTGATGATGGCGTTCCTTTTCGGCAATCGTGAATCCCGGCGGCACATAGGCTTGGCGCAAGTTCGCGCCGGTGTCGGCATCGAAATGCAATTCCTTGGACACGGTGCCCGGAAACTCCGGATGCCAGTCGCCCCACGGCCGGGTGCTGGTGTCGATAACGCGGACGGATTCAGTCATTTGGTTCTCCCTGATAACGCAGGCTATGAAGCGAGCAGCGGTTGGTCAATCAACCGACGGGGCGGGTCATCCCGTAGGGCTTGGCGTCATGTTGCTGGGTGACGATCGGCAGCGCTGATCCGTCGGGATCGAAGAACTTGCCGGTGTCGGCGATAGTCAGGTTCGGAATGATCCGCCACAGCATTTGCGCGCTTTCGTCCGGGGTCAACGCGCCGCTGCCCGCCGCTGCTGCCTTGGTCGCGACCCAGCCCGGGTGCCCGCAGCTCGACACAATGCAGCGCTCTTTGAGGGCCAATGCAATCTGGAGTGCGACTTGGCTGAGTGCGGATTTGGTGGCGCGGTAATTAACGAAGCCAAAATTCGGATTGGGCCCGACCCGGCTTGAGACAAAGAACATGATCTTGCGCTGACTGGCGGCGACGTTTTCCACCAAGGCTTCTGCTAATCGCATCGGCGCCATAGCGTTGGCCCGCGACAGGTCGGCCCAATCGTCGTAGTCGGTTTCGCCGAAAGCGGTGTTCTTGGTGCCGGTGATCGCGCCGTTCGACAACAAGACATCGATGGGCGCGCCGTCAAGGTGACCCGCCAGACGGTCGATCGAGGCGAAATCCATCAGGTCCATTGGCAAGATGGTGAGCCGATCCTCACCGGCCAAGTCGCGTAGATCGGTGGCTTCGGCGGGGCGCCGTGCTGTCGCATACACCCGCCAGCCGTCGGCCAATGCGGTGCGCACCAAGGCCAGGCCGAGGCCACGGTTACTCCCGGTGATGAGTGCGCTCGGCATGTGGCTCCCTCGCGGGCTGCGGTTGTGGCTGGTGGCCAGCCTCCCCTACACTATCTTAACCACCGGATTTGTGTGGTGCAGAAGGAGTGACGCAATGCCCGTTCACGCGACTCACGACATGTTTCCCGGCGCGCATCACGACGAGCAAGCGCGCCAGGACTTCGTCCGGATGTTCAAGCTGAAGGTGCAGAGCGAGATCGGGCCGGGCAACCGGCTGCTGTATGAGAAGAAAGTGAAGCCGGCCTTCGAGCGCGCCAATGACCGCGCGCCGAAGTCGCGCAGCGAATTGCGCCGCGCGATGGGCGGCGAGCCCTACAACAAGATGTGGGGCGCGTTGCTGCGCACCTCTCAAGAATTGCTCTACGAATCGGTGGGGCCGAGTGTGGAGCGCCAGCTACCGGAATTGCAGAACCGGGCGGCGGGGTTTGCCGGCAAGCGCGGCACGTTAGAACTCGATGCGGCGCTGAAGATCCCGAGCTATCACGCCGCGGTCAACATTCACTGCAAGCCGGGCGGTTATCATTCCGAGTTGCACGCCGACAACGATATCTTTGCCGGCGCCGAATACGACCGCACAGTGCACATGTATTTGATGGGCGCGATGGGGTCCAACAATGACGACTTCGGGCGGTCCGCCGCGCGGTGGCTGAAACGCGCCCACCCGGAAATTAGGGTGCGCCGGGTACTGGATATGGGGTGCACGATCGGTCATTCGACGCTGGCGTGGTGCGACGAGTTTCCGGACGCCGAAATTCACGCGATCGATGTCGCGGCACCGTGCCTGCGTTACGCCCACGCCCGGGCCGAAGCGATGGGCAAGACAGTGCACTTTCATCAGATGAATGCTGAGCACACGAGTTTTGAGGCTGGTTCATTCGATGTCGTGGTCTCGCACATCATGATGCATGAGACATCGACCAAGGCGTTGCCGAGGATTTACAAAGAGTGCCGCCGCCTGTTGCGCCCGGGTGGGATCACAATGCATCTCGACGCCCGGTTCGTCGGCGAGAACATCTATGACCAGTATCAGCAAGAGTGGGACTCGCACTACAACAACGAACCGTTCTTCGGCACGTTGTGCGACACCGACCTGGTCGGGGCCGCGCGGGCCGCAGGGTTTGCCGCCAGCGATATCGACGAGCGGTTTATTCCGTCGCATTACAAACCGCGCGGCGGGCTAGAAGCGCCGATCAATGACGCCAAGAAGGGCGACTATTTCATGCTGAGCGCCCTGCGCTAGCGTTTCCAACACCGTCACGAGGCCTGCCCATCCGGCAGGCCTTTCTTTTTCAAGGAGAGGCGTTCATGGACGTTGTCACGACCCACGGCGCAACCATTCCAAAGATCGGTTTTGGCACCTTTCCGCTCAAGGGCGATGACGCGCGGCGGATGGTGGGCTATGCGCTTAAGGCGGGCTATCGCCATATCGACACCGCGCAGATGTACGGCAACGAGGCGGAGGTCGGTGAGGCCATTGCCCATGCCGGGCTCGGCCGCGATGAAGTTTTCCTCACGACCAAAGTGTGGCCCGACAACTACGGCGACGGCCCGCTGCAAAAATCGGTCGAAGAGAGTTTGACAAAATTGCGGGTCGACGCGGTGGACTTGCTGCTGCTTCACTGGCCCAAGTTCGAACGCCCTATTGCTGAAACCGTCGCGGCGTTGAATGCCGTGCACGACGCGGGCTTGGCGCGACACATTGGGGTGAGCAACTTTACCACGGCGTTGATCGAGCAGGCGTGGTCGACAACCAAAGCGCCACTGATCAACGACCAGGTTGAATACCATCCGTATCTCAACCAAGGACCGGTGCTCGGTGCCGTCCGGAAACGCGCTATGTCGCTCACCGCCTACATGCCCAACGCGCGGGGCCAGGTGTTCGAAGACGAAACGCTGGGCGCGATTGGTACGCGCCACGGCAAGACGGCCGGACAGGTCGCCTTACGTTGGCTCTATCAGCAGGACGGCGTCATCGCGATCCCACGCACCGCGAGTGAGGCGCATGCCGACGAGAATATCGACGTTCTCGATTTCGCCTTGTCTGATCAAGAGATGACGGCGGTCTTCGCCATCGCGCGACCGGATGGCCGCCTGCTCAGTCCGCCGTGGATAGCGCCGGAATGGGACCCGGCTTAGCTGCGGTCTTTGATCGGTAGGATCGGGCGCGCGGCGATCTCATCGTCGCGCGGCACGAAGGAGGGCCGATCGGTGAAGCGATCGAACCAGGTCTTCATGGCGGGGCGCCCCTCACGCCAATCCCACGGCAGGATGTTTTTTTTGTGCTGCCAGTCGTGATACTTCAGCGCGCAGGCGATCGAGATTTGTCCAACCGTTAGCCCGGCGTAGTCGGTGCAGTCTTGGTTCACACGGTCCCAGCCGCGCTTGATTGCCGATTCAATGCGGTCTTTAAAGTCTTCTCTGATGTGATCCTTGGGCCGGTTGATTTCGAACTGGCGTTGGCTCGACAGGTCGAAGAGCTGATCGCCCAAGGTAAGCCGCGTCAGTTCGACCCAGCGCGCCTTGGGGTCCTTGGGGAACAGTTGGGGTTCGGGCGTCAGCGAATCGAAATATTCGTAGATGACGTGGCCGCCGTAGATCGGCGTGCCGTCATCCAGCACCAGGGTCGGTACTTTCGATAAAGGGTTGGCCGCGGTTAGTTCGTCCCATTGCTCGTAGGGGATTGTTGGACGCGCCTCAATCGAGTCGTAGATGCCCTTCTCGATGGCGACGACTTGGACTTTATGAATGAGTCCCTTCAGCGGCGTGTAATAAAGCTTCATATCTGAACCCGTCTGGCTGTGCGCGGCGGCGCAGCCTAGCATGCGGGACCAAGGAGGGCGCGCAATGGACCGATCGGCATTTGAAGATCTATGGCGTATTCCCGATGGGATTCGGCGCGGCTATGCCGATTGCCGCACCGGCCAGCTGCACTATGCGATCTTCGAGCCCGAGCGTCCGACGCAGGTACCGTTGGTGTGTTGTCATGCCAGCCCCGTTTCCTGGCGTAGTTGGCAGGCATTGATGCCGGTGATCGGGCGCGACCGTATTGTCGTTGCATTTGATTCGCCGGGCCACGGTGATTCCAGCAAACCGGCGGCGCAACCGACGATCCAGGACTATGCCGCCGCGATCGGCGACACGCTGCCGTCGCTGGGGCTTAGGCGCTTCGATGTCATCGGCAACCATACGGGATCGAAAGTGGCGGTCGCGCTGGCGCTCCAGCAGCCGCAAGCGGTCCGCCGCCTAGTTCTGATTTCTGCGCCGTTCTATACCGGGGCCGAGGTCGCGACGATGAAGGCACGCTATGCCGAGGTGGCGCTTGCCGAGGACGGCGGGCATTGGTTGCGGCGCTGGAACGCGCTGATGTCGACGATCGGGCAGACGGTGCCGCCGGAAATCGTCCATCGTCTATTCACCGACACCCTACGCGGCGGCGCCGAATACGAGTGGGGGCATCACGCAGCCTTTGCCTACCAACATGCGGAGAATTTGCCGAAGGTGCTGCAGCCAGTTTTGGTGCTCAATCCGAAGGATGAAATTCACGAGGCGACCAAACGCGCCGAAACCCATTTGCGCAACGGCACATTGATCAACCTCGACTCGAGCCATGAACTCCTTGAACTCGAACCCGAGAAGTTTGCGGGCATGTTGCGGGATTTTCTCGATGGACCGGCGCCGGATATTGATCCCAGCACAACGGTGCCGAGGCCAGCACCGGCGATCACGCCGGCCCGCGCGACGCGCGCACGCCGCGGCTATATGGACATGCCGTTCGGGCAACTTCATTACGTGCAAACCCAACCCGACAGGGCGACGCGCGGCCGGCCGGTCCTGTGCCTTCACGCGAGCCCGCGCTCGGCCCGCGATTTCGGGCTGATTCCCGAGGTGTTGGGTAGCGACCGGATCGTGTTGGCCCCCGACATGCCGGGGCTCGGCGGGTCGGACTTGCCCAGCACGCCCATGACGATCGACGACTGGGCGGACACGATGCTGGCGTTTCTGGATCAGCTTGGCATCAGGATGGTCGACATCTTTGGCTACCACACCGGGTCGGTGACCGCCGTTGCACTGGCGCTGCGCGCGTCCGAACGGGTCGGGCGGCTCGCCGTTATTTCCCTGCCCTTGATGGCGGCTGAGACGCGGGAGGCCCAGTTCAACAAGATTGCACCGGATTTGGTGGTCGCGCCGGACGGCAGCCACCTGTCGTCGGTGTGGCAAAAGAAGTGGGCGTACCGCGGCGGTACCCAGACGCTGGCGCTATTCGATGCCTTTATGTCGGACTATGTGCGACCCGGGCCGTTTAACTACCGCGCCTATTACGCGCTGTTCGGTTATCCGCTTGAAGCACGTCTGCCCGACGTCACCCAGCCGATGCTGGTGTTCAATCCACAAGACGAGATCACCGACAATACGCGTCAGGCGATGGCGCTGGTCCGCGACGGCCGGTTGGTCGAGGTCGCGCCGTGGGGATACGGCATGCTGGACACGCACGCAGAGGAAATCGCCGCGCAGCTGCGCGACCATTTCGACGCGTAGGACGCTTATTGCGCGGCGTCTGCTCGTCGGGCGGCGACGGCGCTCTCGACGGCGGTGCCTTCGAAGAATTTCGGATTCATCTCGGTGTGAAGGCGTGCGACGTTGCCGAAGGTGAAGGCCGCAAAGTCTTCTTCGCTCAACAATCCATCCGTCACGAGTGCCCACGCATCAGCTAGAATTTGAGTCGGGTCGGGTACGTCCCAATGGCCGATGTCGGATCCTAAAAAGGCATTGAGCTTGGCGCCGAATGGGTTGAGGCGCGGATCGAAGGCCGCACCGTTCATGCGGTCGTCGGCCTCGCACCCGACGAAGAAATTGGGTAGGAAGCGTTTGCCGATATCGGCCTTGCGGGTGAGCCCAACGGCGCCCCAGTCGTCGACATCTTCGGCCGTTTCGACCCCTGGCGGGCTCGCGAAAATACTATCGAAGGCATCGGGATCGCCGGTCGCCCCCAGCAGATCGGCGCCGTAGCGGCGGAAATAGCTGGACAGATCGGCGCGGTCGAGCAGCTGCGGGTCGTTCACCTTGCGCAAGCTCTCGATGTTGCGTTTTTCCCAATGCTCGGTGATGTCGTTGAGTAGGCTCACCGCCCAGCCCGCGCCGCCCTCGAGAAAACCAATGCGCAAATCGGGAAAGCGGCGGGTGACGCCGCCCATGAAGAGTGCCTTGCACACGGCGTCGGCACCGGCGGCGAAGTGCCCGATGTGGTTGTACATAAAGTTCGTGGTGGTTGCGCGCGCGCCCCAGCCGGTGCCCATGCCACTGTGATGCGTTGCCGGCGCGACGCCGAGCTCAATGCACTTGGCCCAGACCGGGTCGTAGTCATAGAGGCTGTCGACGGCCAGCGGATCGATCCACACCGCGTGCCGGTTGCCACCGGCATCGGCGACGGGGCGGGTGACGCAGCCCGGAATGGTGACTGTCTTGAAGCCAAGTTCTTTGACCGCGAACTCGATCTCGGCAATCGCTTCATGGGGGGTGTGGATTGGAATAACGGCCGAGGGCGTCATGCGGTCGCGGTGGGCGTCGAACATGTCGGCGTACATGAGGTTCAAGGCGCGGCACCCGCCGAGCCGTAAATCGTCATTGTTGCTTGAGGAGATCGGGATGCCGACCGAGGTGTAGAGGATCGAAAAGTCGATCCCGAACTCATCGAGCCGCTCGCGGATGAGGTTGGGCAACATGGTGGTGGCGCGCTCCCGGGCACTGGCCGAGTTGACCAGCCAGGAGGGCGGCCGCATCAGGCGCTGCTGCCGCCGTGCGTCCGGTGAGAGGACAAACCAACCCTCGGCGTCGTCGTAGGGACTGTTGGCCCGCTGGAGCCGGCCGTAACGGTCGGCCAGCTGCTGGCCGCCGGCCTGCCGCAGGTAGTCGAGGAAAACCGGGAAAATCTCGACGATGTGGCCGTCGCCATCGATCACCGGATGGTTTAGGCCGGCGCGTACCTCTTGGGCGGTCTTGGTCGCCATGGCGGCTTCCTTTCGGTTTCCTTGTCAGCCAGCTTGGCCAGCCATTCTACCGTGCCAGGGCCTCGTTCCGCGCCGTTTCTGGCCGACTGAAACCCAGATCAAACGCGAATTTATCCACAATTGATGCAAATTTGCGTTTCATAGGCTGTGTTATGCAATTCTGCATATCATTCGTGCGACCTTCGGTGATGTGGGGGTCGGCAAGGTCTGACTAAGGTTTCACCCTGGACATCAAAGATAGCTGATGAGGGTGATTATGTGGCGTCAGGCAGAACAAGGTGTGGAGCGCCAGGTCGACGAGCAGGTCCAACGTCTGCCCCATCGGTCCGTGCCTCGGCCCGCTGCGCGCATCGTCTTGAAGCCGGGCGGCACGGGGTTTCCTGCGCGGCTTGCCAACGCGATCCTCGGTGATGAGGCCGCTGATCCGATCGCCCCGCTTAGTCCGCGCGAGACCGAATGCCTGGAGTGGACGGCCCAAGGCAAGACGACCTGGGAAATCGCGCAGATCCTTTGTCTGTCCGATTCAACGGTGAACTACTACATCCGCAATGCGATGAAGAAACTTACCGTTCACACCAAGGCGCACGCGGTGTCGAAGGCCGCCGTGTTGGGGATGTTCGGATGACCGTCGATTTGAGTTGGGCGGCGGTTGCGCCGCTCGATACCAGTTTGAGGGCCGGGTTTGTGACGCCATCTCGGCGTCTCGCGGCCAAGCTTCCCCTGCGCCGCACCCAGGGGAGGGAATTGTGGACGTTGGCCGCTTGTGCCGACGGCGGGCCCCTGCCTCCTCTGGGATCCGTTTCGCGACCTGCGGGGCAGTCCGCGCCCTCAAAATGTTTGGCGTTCGCGCCATCACCGTCTTTGGCGTTCGCGCCACTACCGTCCGGTATTGAAGACATGCCGGGCTACGTGTCTGCACAAGTTGAACTGGAGATGAAATGACTGAGTTAGCCGCGAACGGATCTGGGGCCGGCCGCTGGTTTCGGCTCAAGAAACTCGCACACGCGATCGGTGTTCAGAAACGACAAACCAAGGCCGCTCCGAAAAGAGATGCCCATGCCGACTACTGGCAAGTATGCAACCACCGTAGTCCATCGCCAACCACGTCTATTCGCAAGTAAGCGCCGGTCGCGCCGGCGCCAACACAATTAACAATGCCGCAACGCGGCAACGGTGGAAATGACCGCTCCACCGCACAAGGGAGGTCTGCAACATGTTCACCTACGAGCTTTACGTCTTTGAGCGTGGCCGCTGGATGCTCGAATCCTCATTCGGGGCCGAGCGGCGAAACGAGGCCCTCGATCTTGCCCGCCGCATCGAAGCGCACCGCAGCGCTGACGGCATTCAAGTCATCCGTGAGCGGATCGATCCGACGAGCGGCGGCATTGAGCGCTCGACCGTTTACAACACCTGGCGGCGGCGCAAGGCAATGGCTTGGCGCGAGGCTCGGGGCGATGATCCAGGACCCTATGCCGATGTACTACGCGAGGAGCCGCTAGACCACCTTCTGCCCGAGCCAATCTATCTGACGGTCGATGGGGTGAGCGATGGTTCGCCGGCGACCGGGCCGGTCGTCGCCAAGTTGATCGCGCTCGCGCTCGCAAGCTTTGGGTTGGCCACCTTGGTTACCGCTGTACACAGCGGCGCGACCGCCGGTGCGATGGGGCTCTGAGGGTGCCATGACGCCGCAAGACTTTGTCGACATGCTGCGCCGACATGAGCGCTTTTTGCGCCGGCAAAGTGGTGGTCGGCGCGCGGTGCTGACCAATATTGACTTGTCGGGCCTGCGGCTTTCCAACATGAACCTACGGGAAGCAAAGTTGACCGGGGTCAGTTTTCGAAAGTGCCGTCTCGTCAACGCCGATTTTTCCTTTGCCGACCTTTTTGCGGCGGATTTTGCGGAGGCAGAACTGACCGGCGCCAACATGAAGCGCGCCGATCTGCGGGGTGCGCGTTTGTGCGGCGCGGTGCTCCGTGACGCCAACCTCAAAGAGGCTGACTTGCGACCAGGTGCGCTGGTTGTCGATCAATATCAGCCGCGCGAGGGGGGCAGCGTGGATTTTTCCGTCGAGCGGCCGACCGAAGGAAACGGGCGCATCACCGACCTCACGGGTGCCGGCATGCGGCGGTCAAATTTGGAGGCCGCAAAGCTGCAAGATGCCAAGCTGGTTGGGGTGGACCTTCAGCGCGCCAATTTGAGCTTTGCGCGGCTTGAGCGGACAAACCTGCGCGGCGCCATTCTCGCGGATGTCCGCCTTACCAGTGCCGATTTTGCGGGCGCGTCCGTCAGTGTTGCCTCCACGCTGTGGCCGCTCGATCTCCAGCTGACTATGCGCACGCACGCCATTTGGGCGGATTCCGACGGGCGTGCCGGGCGGCGGGCCGAACTCGGGCGCGGCGACATGCGTGATATGGACCTCTCCCACGCGTTTTTGTCAGGGGCAAATCTAGCGGGGGCCAATCTGTCCGGCGCAAATCTAACCAGTGCCGAGCTTGTCCTAACCAATCTTGAGGGAGCCAATCTCGACGGCGCCTATCTGTCGCGGACGGATTTGTCCGGCGCTAACCTGACCGGTGCGTCGCTCAAGGGGGCGGTGATCACGAGTGTCAAATTGGAGCCGGTGGTGGTGAAGCGCCGCGACGACGGCCCCGGAAACAAGCTGGTTCAGACCAACTTCACAGATGCGGACCTGACCGGTGCGGAGATCGCCTATACGAGTTTCCATAAATCGCTACTTGGCGGCATGAAGCCGGTCGGCGTGATTGCCGCGATCAATAATCGGTTGGAGGTCTTGCAGACCATCTAAGGTGTTGCGTTGGGCGCGCCCACGGTGACACTCATCGAATGAGCCAAGCGATCACCCGATCCGCCTATGCCAATATTGGCGATGCCCAGGTGCACTATCGGTACGCCGGTGGGGCCGGTCATGCGGTCGTTTGCTTTCACCAGACGCCGTTGTCGTCGCGCATGTACGAACGGGCGTTGCCCTACCTTGGGCGCAATCTGCGCGCCTTTGCCTTCGACACACCGGGTTATGGCGGGTCAACGCCGCTGACAGGCGAACCCACCGTCGCGGGCTTCGCCCGCCAAATGGTTGAAGCGATCGACGCGATCGGTTTGGCGCGCGTCGCGGTGTGCGGATTTGCCACCGGGTCTGCCGTTGCGGCGGAAGTGGCCCGCCAGATCGGCGATCGGGCCACGCATCTGATTCTCTCGGGAACGCCAGTGCTGAGCGAGGCCCGGATGAAGATGTTTGCTGATCGCCTCGGCGAGCCAAATCTAAGCGACGCCGGCGATCATCTCCAGCAGGTCTGGGACAGCCGGGTAGAAAATTTTGGCCGCGGCGGCGATCTCGAGCAGGTTCAGATGGCCGTATCGGAAACGCTGCGGGTCTACGATCGTTATCACTGGGGACTGTTGGCGGTTTCGCGTTATGACCTTCGCGCTACCCTGCGCGGTTCGAACCTACCGGCGCTTTTCATTACGGCCGAGCACGACAAACTGGCGGCCGAAAATCGCGAAGCGGCCCAACTCGTGAAGGATGCACGCGAGATCGTCATGGCGGGCGCGCTGCCGCAGGTTTGCTGGACCGACCCGAAGCGGTACGCCGAAGAAGTTGTCCGCTTTATAGGCGCGCCCTGACCCATGTCAGCAATACGGGTTTTGATTCCAAAAAAGCTGGTCCGTCGCATGCGTGAGGCGTCCTAAAGTGTCGGCCTCGCGCCTCGGTCGCTGAACGGCATGTTGGACACGACGCCGCTGCTGCGCGCATTCGCGCGGTATCGGCTTAACCGGCTCGCGTCGTTGGATCCGGTGGAGAGCCAGCGGGCTACCTTGCGGCGCCTGGTGTGGACGGCGCGGCGCACGCGATTTGGTCGCGACCACGGGTTTGCCGATATTGCCGACATCGCGGCCTATCAGCGGCGCGTGCCGATCCGCCGGTACGAGGATTTTTGGACCGCGTATTGGCAGGGCGATTTTCCGCGCCTCACCGATGTTTCGTGGCCCGGTACGATTCCCTATTTTGCGGTTACGTCGGGGACGACGGCGGGGCGCAGCAAATACATTCCCGTCAGCAAGGCGATGCTGCGCAGCAATAGCAGAGCTAGCGCCGATCTCTACAGCTTCCATTTACGCGCCCGCCCGAAAAGCCGAATCCTAGCCGGTAAGAGCTTCATGCTTGGCGGTAGCACGCGTCTGGTCGATGAGGCGCCGGGCGTTCAAAGCGGCGATCTGAGTGGCATCATGGCGGCGAACGTGCCGCGGTATGCGCGCCCGCGGTTCTTCCCGCCGCCCGAACTGGCGCTGCTCGACGATTGGGAAGAGAAAGTCACGCGCCTCGCCAAACAGTCGCTTGTTGAAGACATCAGAATGATCGGCGGCACGCCAAGCTGGTTGCTGCTGTTTTTTGAGCGCATGGAATCGGACGCCGCAGGAATGACCGTGGGCGAAGTTTACCCGGATCTCGAATTGCTGGTTCATGGCGGGGTGAGTTTCGCCCCCTACCGAGATCGATTCCGGCGCCTCTTTGCTGATATTCACGCCGAGTTTCGCGAGGTCTACCCAGCAAGCGAAGGGTTCGTTGCGATGGCCGACGACGTGCCGGAGGCGGGGCTGCGGCTGTCGTTGGACCACGGCATGTTTTTTGAGTTTGTCCCGGTGCGCGAGCTTGGGAATCGGTCGCCGACGCGACATTGGATCGAAAATGTTCAAGTTGGTGTCGACTACGCGGTCGTGGTTTCGACCTGCGCGGGATTATGGTCATACCTAATCGGAGACACCGTCACTTTTGTCGACCTACTCCATGCCCGGATTACCATCACCGGGCGGACCGCTCAGATGCTGTCGGCATTTGGCGAGCATGTCATTGTCTCGGAACTTGATCGGGCGATCACCCAATCTGCCGAGCGGACGCACTGTGCGGTGACGGACTATGCCGTGGGTGCGCTGGTCCCCGAGCAAGGCAGCGCGCAAGGGCGCCACCTTATGGTTGTTGAATTCGAGCCAGCCACGGCGGCGCCCGACTTGAACCATTTTGCCGCCCTGTTCGACGGCGCGCTCCAGGACGACAATGATGACTACCGGGCCCATCGATCCGGCGATTACGGACTGGGCCTGCCCGCTATTGTGGTGGGCTGCCCCGGCATGTTTGCCGCTTGGATGAAGCGGCGCGGGAGACTGGGCGGTCAGAACAAGGTCCCTCGGATTATCACTGATCCGGCATTGCTCGAGGACCTGCGGGCCTTCGCCAAGAACCACGCAAAATAGCGGTATTCGTGCCGCCGCGGGCACGCTTCGCGGGTTTTTTCGACCGTGCGCATCGCGGGGGGCAGAATCTTGTTGCGTCCAGGGTCAATAGCCTCTATCTCGCATTTCCGCGAAGACGCTGACTCTACTTGGGGGGGGGCGTCTTCACTTTTTTAGAGAGGCGGCTGTATCGCCTTTTCTTTGGGATACACGAAATCGGGGCAACCCGACCCATGGGGGAGGACTTATTGGAAGCTCTCAAATTAGTAGACCGGCCCGTACCGCTCACCCGCGAGATCGGGACCCACGTCATCGGCGATCTGAGCGGCATCGCGCCTCATCTCCTGAGCGACGAACACTTGCTAATGCGGGTGCTCAAGGAAGGACTTGATAGTGAGTCCTTCACAATTCTCGGCCAGCAAAGTTTGAAGTTTCCGGGCGATGAGTCCGGCGTGACGGGATTCTTCATTCTGTCCGAGAGCCACGCCGCATTTCACAGCTATCCTGAGTACGGCTATATCGCGCTGGACGTTTTTTCGTGCGGCGATTCGCGTCCCGACCGCGTGGTCGCGCATGTGGCCCGCGCCCTGGGCGCGACCAACGCCGGGACCAAAACGGTTGATCGCCACGCGACGATGTTCAGCGAGGACTGAACTACGCCGACGCCGCGCTGCCGATACCGGGCAAATGAGCGACTGCGTTTGCATAATAAGCGAGGAGCTGTCGGTCACTAGGGTTTACGCG
>ERZ890510.275-NODE-275-length-43321-cov-115.667013_pt1 | contig 43321 bp, 46 predicted proteins | sample MGYA00521265_ERZ890510 | MGnify/ENA primary metagenome ERZ890510 (study PRJEB32303, sample SAMEA104408624) | aquatic metagenome | biome: Brackish water; feature: Chemocline; material: water | place: Baltic Sea | collected 2014-10-26T21:54:00 | depth 110 m ... | reverse complement strand
AATGACAAGCCACACAGTTTTTCATCAACTCCGATACTTGCTCTAAGGTATGGTCGCGACCTGAAAACGACTCGGCGTCCACCGCAATTTGATCAAACTTACTATGCGTGTCAGCCGCTAACAGCTTGAAGCTTAATGGCAGTTTAAGTATTAACGAAAAAGACACGCCGTTTGAGGCGCCTTGGCCCATAGTTTTGGCCGCGTTTGCTGCTAAGCCCATATCGTTGGTTGATACACCTTGAATAATCTGCTGAGTGGTTTGTAAAAAAGTGCGCATTTCTTCTAATACAGTAGCGCGATCTTCTTGATCCAGATAAATAGCCTGACGCTTGTCAGCGTCCTCGGCAAAGCTTTTTGTTGATAAAGCCAATAGGCAAATCAATAGACTGGTTATTATTTTTTTCATCGTTTTTTTTGTTTGTATAAAATTAGGGCTCGCTTAGGGCGAGCAATCCCGTACTGATTATAGCTCAATCACTTTTATTGGAGAGAAACAGAGTCATAATCAAAAGCACGATAGGGGTCTAACTACAGGTTGCGCCTTCAGCCACACCCATTTTCTTCAAAATTTTTGCCAATGGGCAAATATTAGTCAATCCACTTTGCATCAAATTAAAACCAACAAACACCGTTAGCCACATCCAATTTGGATCTACATATTGAGTCAGTGCAATACTGACCAATATCATCATTCCAGCCATTAATCTGACCATTCTATCTACTGTCATCTCTTACTCCTTTTTTTGATTACAAAAAGACCTTGATCACCAAGACCTTTAAAATTATTACTACTTACCCTCTAGAAAAATGCATTTCTCCAGCTAATAGCAATCGCACTTTCTTTATCTGCTTGAATACCATTACGATCTTGAGAAATCGGGGCAATGTACTCAATACTAATATTCTTAGCGGGTGCATACATGTAGTTCACGCCAATACTAGCTTCGGTAATCTTGCCACCATAATTTTCGGTTTGTGCGCCTAGTGCCGCACCAACTATATTAGAGTCAGACCCAACCATGTTGTCTTGATGCTCACTACGCAATCTGAATGAGGAAACCAGCGTTGGCTCCCAAGAGTAGGTTCCCCAAGCCGTTAGCTCATGCTTATCACCATAGCGCCAGCCTTCTGAGTTTTTGTCTTCTAACGGAATGGTAGCTAAATACTGTGCACCATAACCCCACTTATCCTCTTTACCCCAATAGGCTGCGCCAACCATTGCATCCCAAGTACCGCCGCCAAGCTGCATACCGTAACCCAAGCGACCATCTGTAAGAACTCCTGTTCCTATATGGCGCGCCATTCCTCTTTCTGTAATACTACCCGTTGGGGCACTCAAAACCGCGTCAATAATCACATTGTGCTTATTGTCTTCAGAGTTATAGGCCTTGTACAAAGCACCAAATTTGACATCTCCCAATCCTTTTGGATTGACTACAGCTGTACCTAGAGAATTGCCTGTATTCATGCTAAACGTTTCTAGTGTAATTGTTTTCTCAACTAATGGGGCCATAGCCACCAATGCAACTTTATCGTTTAAGGTGTAGTTAATAAATGGAAGTATCACATCAGCTTCAATACTATTTGGAACCACAAGCACTTTATCTCCGCCAACACCTGTAGTATTAGATCCTGCGATATTAACCGCATCAGCTTTAGAAATGGAGTTGTCTCCTTGTAACAAACCACCAAACTTATGCTGTTGAAAATTCACACCAGCAACATACTGACCCTTCTCAGGAAAAGCATACACACCAAACAAACCTGATGGTGGTGGTGAAGGCAATTGCTTGCGCATGTTCTTCATTTTTTTGATTTGCTTAGATAAAGCCACACGCTCCTTATAAGCATCATCGCCATATTCTGCAAAAGCTTGTGTTGGTACAACAAACGTTAAAGCTATCGCTGCTGCTATTAATAAATTGTTAGTGTTCATGTTTTCCCCTCTTTATTTTTTAATTATTTCATTAAGTCCGACGTACCTGGATATTCACGAAATACCGCGTGACAACCTACACAACCCGTACTGATTTTCCCCAGTAGTGCAGCCGCTTCGCTCATATTGCCTTGCTCTGCCGCTTCTGCTAATTTGATCGCATTGCCTTCTACTGAATCATTAAAAGATTCCAATACGGCTAACTTGCCATCATTAATATTCTCAAGACCTAAGTAAGGCAATAGACCGCCTACAGGGATTCGATGGTTTGCAAGTCGTCTTGCTGAGTCTGCCGTCATTTCTGCTGAGTCAGTCATAATGCCCATTGACATTGTTTGATAGTCAGACAATACTTCTAACATTACTTGGCGTAGTGTTGCTGTATCGCTCAAGCGACTGTGCATGGCTAAAATAGCCATCACTGCCATCTTGGTATCAGTTGACAAATCCCCTACTTTTGCTTGCAGTTCCGGCTTCATCATTGCAATTTGACCTTGTAATACTTTTTTCAAATCATCCATACCTGAATCAGCATTAACCACGCTAGGGGTTACTAGTCCGCCAACCGATAGGGCAATTGCTGCTGTTAGTGAATAGGTTTTAACTGTTTTTATTAGTTTGTTTTTATTTAACATTTACTTCTCTCCTAAGTTTTATTATTGGGTTTTACTTCTGTTATCATTTCATCAAACAAGGTTTAACTCATGACACGGTTGCCATCATAGAGAGGAGATATCTCGGTTTAATAACAAAGTCGTAACAAGATGTTATGAATTTGTTTCAAAACTGTAACGACACTTGGGGTGTAGATTTAATGGGCGATACTGTAAAACAAAAACTCTTAATTGTTGACGATGAGAAAAAACTTAGGGATTTGCTAACCTCATACCTGATTAAAGAGGGCTTTGATGTTGGTGCTGTTGCTGACGGCGTTGAAATGGATGCGTATTTACAGAGCAACACTGTTGATTTAGTTGTTCTGGATCTTATGCTGCCTGGTGAAGATGGCCTTTCAATTGGGCGTAGACTTCACCAGCAAAACAAACTGCCTATTATTATTCTATCTGCCCGTAGTGATGAAATTGACCGTATTGTCGGCTTAGAGATTGGCGCAGATGATTATCTATCAAAGCCCTTTAGCCCAAGAGAATTGCTAGCCAGAATTCGATCTGTACTTCGTAGGCACACAAAAAATATAAATACCGCCCCCAGTGATGACGATAAACATATCTATAGATTCGAAGATTTCTGTCTAGATACCAACAAGCATGAGCTAAGTAAAAATAACGAAACTATTGCCTTAACCGTGGGTGAATTCAATATGTTGAGTGTTTTTCTGAAAAACACCAATCAGGTTTTAAGTAGAGATAAATTATTAGAAATGAGCAAGGGTTATGATCGTGATCCGCTCGATAGAAGCATTGATATCTGTATTGGGCGCCTAAGAAAAAAAATAGAGCCCGATCCTTCAAACCCTATTTATCTAAAAACTATTTGGGGTGCTGGTTATCTATTTTCAGTCGAAAATTGACTATTAATTAAAATGAGCCTACTTAAACCAAAGAGTTTTTTCTATAAAACCCTATCTATTATTACCTTGGTTTCTATTGGTTTTCAAATAATCTTGTTGTCCGCTTTTTCTTATTACATGCTAATCCCCCTTGGGCAGCGGGCAACTGATGATTTATCTAGCGTTATTACCCACGCCGCAGAAACGTGGAGCAGGCTAAATCCAGAACAGCACGCGCACTTTTCGCAAGAGATGCTTGTTAAGCATGATTTGATACTGACCACTGAAACTTCACAGTTAGAGCCAACCACAAGCTTTCTGCCTTATATCTCTTTACTAGGAAACTCACTAGACAAACAGCTTAATACTGAGATCGTTATTAAAGAAAATATTGACAAAAATGGTGAACGCTGGTTTTGGGCTGACATCCCCATAAACAATCAAACTATACGCTTTGGGTTCTCTCGCTCGCGTATTGGCGTTAACCCACCGATTGCTTTTTTTATTATTATTATCGTAGACGCTCTTCTAGTCTTACTAACATCAATTTATTTGACCCGACGTCTGGTTAAGCCGATAGACGCCCTGTATAAAGCTGCGCGCCTAATTGGAAAAGGAAATTGGCCTGAAACATTAAAAGAAGATGGTCCAACAGAGTTAATCGTACTCACCAAGCAGTTCAATAAAATGAGCACCCAGGTTCAAGGGTTGCTATCCAATCGAACCGTACTTCTGGCTGGTATTGCGCATGATCTACGCACACCATTAACACAGATCCATTTAGCGTTATCTTTGCTGCCAAATAATGCTGAGAGTGAAGGTCTAATTAATAGTATTGAACAAGATTTAAAAACTATCAACGATCTAATTAGTGAAGCTTTAAATATAGGAACAGAGCTAACCAAAGAAAAAGAAAAGCCAACAAACTCACTTGATGAGCTAGAAAATATCGTTGCCGGTGTTGCAGCAAGCTATTCCAAAATAAGCATTAAACAGCTGGATGTTATCGACTGTCGGCCAATTTTATACCCAATGGCCTTTAGAAGAATCTTGACCAATTTGATTACCAATGCCATTAGATATGGAAACAACAAGCCTGTTGAAATAGTTTTTAGTTGTACCAACAAACAAACCATGATACAAATAAAAGATAGCGGCTTGGGAATCCCAAAAGAATCAATGAAGAAGGTTTTTCAGCCTTTTTATAGGTTGGAAAAATCACGTAACAGTGAAACGGGTGGCAGCGGTTTAGGCCTTGCAATTGTACAACAACTGGCCGATTCACATAACTGGGAAGTATCTCTTACAACAAGGAAAAACAACGGCATTAATGCCACAATTGTTTTTAACCATTAATATGGTGCCGATAGCCAGAGTCGAACTGGCACGAGCGTAGCTCACTACCCCCTCAAGGTAGCGCGTCTACCAATTCCGCCATATCGGCAAAAAAATTATAGCAACTTAGTAGCTAGGAATGTCGCTGGTATCAGATGGTGCTGGTGCGATCATCGGCACATCTGAAGGAATGGTTGAAGTTACCTGTTCCATAATACTAGCTGGATCGCTATTAGCACCCGTTTCATTGGTTGCTAGGTAGGCCAGCGTCAAGCTAGTTACAAAAAAACCAATGGCAACGCTGGCAGTTAATTTGTACATAAATGAACTTGCCCCTCTAGCGCCAAATACTGAGCCAGATGCGCCTGCACCAAAAGCAGCGCCTGCATCAGCGCCCTTGCCATGTTGCATTAAAACTAGCGCAATTAAACTAAGTGCTAGTAGTACATGAATAATTAAAATGATTTGAAATGACATAATTAACCCGCTTTACAAATTTGTAAGAAATCTTCTGATTTTAATGAAGCGCCGCCGATCAATCCACCATCAATATCTTCGCAACCAATCAGTTCGGCGGCGTTACCAGGGTTCATGCTACCACCGTATAAAATCGGAGTAGTTTGAGCGACGTTCGTGTCGTTCTGTGCCAACATTGAACGAATAAAGGCGTGTGCATCTTGAGCTTGTTGTGGTGTTGCTGTAACGCCTGTTCCAATTGCCCAAACTGGTTCATAAGCAATAATGATATTTTTAAAAGCCTCGATGCCAACACGATCAATCACTGCTTGAATTTGGCGAGAGACAACTGCTTCCATATTGTTACCCTCTCTCTCTTCTAGTGTTTCACCGATACAAAAAAGCGGCGTTAGATGGTTATCAAGTGCAACCTGTACTTTCTGCGCTACTACTTCATCAGTTTCGCCATACATGCTTCTGCGCTCAGAGTGTCCTACAACAACATACTTCGCACCAAAATCTTTAATCATATCTGCGCTTACCTCACCAGTAAAAGCGCCTGACGCGTTAACATTCAGATCCTGAGCACCAAGGTGTAATTGAGAGTGCGTAATTAACGCCTCAACCTGCGACATATACGGAAAGGGTGCGCAAACAATAACAGTTGAATCAACCTCTGCCATGCCAGAAAGAACGCCCATGATCAACGTATTGACCGTCTCTTTTGAAGCGTTCATTTTCCAGTTGCCTGCAACAATAACTTGACGCATAATAACTCTCTAGATAAAAAAGGATTGAATGTTACGCTATTTGGCGATAAAAATCAATGGTTAAAGCTTTAGTGTGAAGACTTTGAACCAAAATAAAGTGCCAGTGATACCATTAAAATTCCAAGTGCAAAATACACTAAGTCTAATGCGCCAACAAAGGTCATTGATAAGGACACCTCAAAGAAGGTAACCACTAAGATCATTAAAATAACCTTCGCTAATTTAGCTTTAAGATCATCTAAAGTGTTAATCACTAACACCTTAGATGATTGGCCGCTTCCTTTGGCTTCATCGATATCGCTGATAAACAACTCATACAAACCTAATGCAAAAATCAACAAAATCGTGGCCAACAAAAATCCATCAATTGAACCAACTGTGTGTGAAACTATTTCAATTTTTAAAGCTTTTTTTACGTCGGCGGTGGCGCCAATATAGTCGCTTGCGTGAACAATCAAACTTCCCACATCAATAGCGGTGATAACAAACAACATTAAAGAGAGTAATAGAGACGAAACCACCGCAGCTAAAACCATTAGCCTAGAGCTCCATAGCAACTTTTCAAAATACTTTTCTAAACCACTCATCCGCTTCTCTCTCAAAACAATATAATGCATAAGTATATCATTTACTTAATTTTAATTACCTCTTATGTCAAAAACCTGGGCCCAATGTTTGGACACACTTAAAGACACCGTCCCTTTAGCTGAATATAGTGTTTGGATCCACCCTTTAAAGGTGATAGAGAATCAACACACATTAACATTATTAGCACCTAACACTCAAGTTAAAAACTACCTTAGTAAAAATTTAAAAACTCAAATTAAAAATGCTGTTGCGCAGCATAACAAAAATCTAAAAATTTTTATAAGCCTAGCGCCAGATACAAACCCTGATAAATCAAACTATAAGAAGCACTCAACCCCTTTATTCGAAGACTACACTTTTGATAACTTAGTACTAGGCGGCGCCAACCAAATGGCTTACGCTGCTACCAAGCAAATTGCTGAAAATATTCACGGCTCACCCTACAATCCTTTTATTATTTATGGGGGGTCTGGTCTAGGTAAAACCCACCTTATGCAAGCTGCTGGTCATTTGGCAAAAGCTAAGAATCCAAACTTGAAGGTCATGTACGTGCCTCTTATGGATTTTGTTAGAAACATCACGTCCAGTCTTAGGCACAACTCCATTGAAAGCGTCAAAGCCTTTTACCAGTCAGCAGATTTATTGCTAGTTGATGATATACATCTAATAGCGGGCAAGGAAAAATCTCAAGAAGAGTTTTTTCATATTTTTAATTTTTTATTCAATGGCAAGAAACAAATTATATTCACATGCGATCAGTCACCTAAAAAGATTAAATCACTAGAAGAGCGCCTAAAAACAAGATTCTCTCAAGGACTAAACCTACACTTGACGCCGCCTGAGCTTGAGATGAGAGCTGCCATCTTATTAAAAAAATCACAAAATGAAAAAATCAACATTAATCTTACAGAAGATTTAGCTCTCTACATGGCAGGACATATAACCTCTAATGTCAGAGATTTAGAGGGTGCCTTGTTGAAATTAAAAGCCTTTGTAGATTTTTCTAAAATCAATCAGTCCTTTATTTCCAAAGAAGTTGTAGAAACTGCCTTAGGCGACTTAATCAAACCGATCATGAAAAACATAGATATAAATGATATTCAAAAAGAAGTTGCTAAACATTACGCGCTAACGGTATCAGACCTAAGCTCAAAATCACGCAAGCAACACTTAGTACTGGCAAGACAAATGGCAATCTATATCAGTCATGAGCTTAGTTCTTTAGCACTCAGCAAGATCGGTAAACAGTTTGGTAATAGAGACCATACAACGGTTATACACGCAATAAAGAAAATTGAAGAAAAGTTTGAAAACCCTGATATAAAAGATGATTACGACTTAATTAAACTTAAATTAGCCAACTTATAAACATATCCACAAAGGTTATTTTGTAAATACCAGTGGATAACAATAATAACTTTAATATAATACAAACTTTATAACCATATACACAATTTTTTACATAAAATACTAACAAACTATCAACAACTTAAATGATTAATTTTTAAAGAAAAATGTCACTTATTAACCAAAAAAGTCTCACTAATAATAACAATAACTTTTAATTAAAAGGATTTCAAGATGAATACTCAACTAACTGTTAAAGAACTACTAGAACCTTTGCAAACAGTTATCGGTGTTGTTGAAAAAAAACAAACTCTACCCATTCTTTCTCATGTGCTTATCCAACTAAAAGATAACCAGTTGACACTAACCACAACAGATATGGAAATTGAGATCCGAGCTTCTCACCCTATCCAAACCCAAGAAGAAATTTCTTTTACTATCTATGCAAAAGATCTAATTGATATTATTAGAAAACTTCCTGAAACAACAATCATTGAATTTATTATTGAAGAATCTAAGATTTATATTAAAACTAATAAAAACTCTTTTGAGTTAAATACTTTTAATCATCAAGACTTCCCTTTTCTACCAGAAATAGAAAATACAGATATTATCAAAGTTAATTGTCAGCAATTAAAAGAGCTTATTGAAAACACAAGTTTCTCGATGGGAAATCAAGATATTAGAGCTTATTTGAACGGTTTGTATTTTGAAGTCGATCAAGATAAGATAGTTGTAGTTGCAACTGATGGCCATCGTTTATCTATTGGTGAAATTAAGCAATTAAACACCTTGACTAACAAGAAAACAGTCATATTACCAAGAAAAGCTGTTTTAGAATTAACCAAGATACTAAGTAAAAGTGAGCACAGTGAGGTCGATATTCACTTGTCAGATAATTATTTTTATTTAGTTAGCAACGATACAACGATTATTAGTCGCCTTATTGACGGCAATTTCCCTAACTACTCTCAAGTATTACCAACTGACTTTGAGAATACTATTGTAATAGATCGTTTAGAATTTTTAAACGCTCTTCAACAGGCTTCAATCTTTGTTGAAGAGCGTACAAAAGGTGTTAAATTAGTATTTAAAAATTCAAAATTAAATATTTTTTCGCATTCAGAAAGAGGACAAGCTAAAACTCAAATTAGCACTAAAAACTTTGATAAAGAAATTGAAATAGCTTTTAATATTCATTATTTAATTTCTATTTTAGAAAAATTACAAACAAACGAAATTAACATGGTTGTTCCAGGTGGTGAGAACCAGTCTTGTATGTTGAGCAGTCCTGATGATGAAACTTATCAATATGTTGTTATGCCAATGCGCATTTAATTATTCATATTACATAATTAATCACTGTGGCAATTATTCGTAAACTGGCTATCACCCAGTTTCGTAATCTTAATCAACAATACATTGAACCAGGTAAACAGTTAAACCTATTTATTGCTGATAATGCTCAAGGTAAAACCAGTTTAATAGAAGCAATCTACTATCTGGGCCATAACCGATCTTTTAAAACTAAGTCTTTAAAAGAGTTAATAGAACTAGATCAGCAAAAGTTTCAGCTGGATGCCCAAGTTGATAACTATCGTGTTAAATTAGAAAAATCAAAGCAAAAAACTAATATTAATATTGATCAGTCACGTTTAAAAAATAGTAGTGAATTATCTAAAATTTTACCTATTCAAATTATCACGCCCGATAAAGGATTTATAGTAAATGGAACGCCAAAAAACAAACGATCTTATTTAGATTGGGGGGTGTTCCACGTGGAACCTAACTTTTTATTAAACTTTAAAAACTACAATAAAGCTTTAAAAAATATTAATACATTGTTATCTCAACAAAAACAACAAGAGCTAGATTACTGGTTTTTAGAAATTTCAAAACTCTCTGTTAATATTAATCAATCCAGAATTAATTACATTGAGCAATTAAAGAATACAAATTCAAGTGAATTGATTCAAGAGTTATCTGGCTTGTTTGATACTATAGATTCTTTTAACTATGAATTTAAATCAGGCTGGCCAAAAGAAGTTAATGCATTCGATAGTGATAGCGTTTATCAGTATTTATTAAAAAATAAACCATTCTTACTAAAAGCTAAATATTTAAACTACGGCCCCCATAAAGCCAGCCTTACGTTTTTTTTAAATGAAAAAGAAGAGTGCTTCTTATCAAGAGGTGAACAAAAAACTTTGTCAATTATATTTTGGCTAACACAAGTGTCAATGTTAGTAAAAAACAATATCTATCCTATCGTCTTGATTGACGATATATCTTCAGAATTAGACACAACCAAAATTAAAACTATTTTGCATTATTTAAATCATTTAAATGTTCAAACGTTTATGACAGATATCGGTAAAGATTTATCATTTATTAAAGACGAAAACCCCACTATTTTTAAAATTAATAAAGGTGTGATAACAACTCAATAGTAATCACTAACATTGTTTATATATTGATGAAAAAGCCTTAAGTCATAACATTTTATAGACACGCGTAAGTTGTTAAAAAAACCAGTATGACAGTCTCTATTTACCTTGCTCGTGGTATAATAATTTTATTTTTTTAAGCACTTATGTCTGAAGATCAATCCCAAGAATACAAAGCTTCTAATATTAAAGTTTTAAAAGGCCTGGACGCAGTTCGCAAGCGTCCCGGTATGTATATTGGCGACACTGATGATGGAACAGGTTTGCATCATATGGTGTTCGAAGTGGTTGATAATGCGATTGATGAAGCGTTAGCAGGCCATTGTTCTAAAATTAGCATTACCATTCATGAAGACCAGTCTGTTTCTGTTTCTGATGACGGCCGTGGTGTTCCTGTAGATATTCACCCTGAAGAAGGTGTTTCTGCAGCCGAAGTGATCATGACCGTGCTTCATGCTGGTGGTAAGTTTGATGATAATTCATATAAGGTTTCTGGCGGATTACACGGTGTTGGTATTTCTGTTGTTAATGCATTAAGTGAGTGGGTTAAATTAACGGTTTACCGTGATGGCGAAGTTCATGAGCAAAGCTATACACTAGGTGTTCCTGATGAGCCAATGAAAGTAACCGGTAAATCTGACACTACCGGAACCACTATTCATTTTAAACCGTCTCATGATGTATTTGCTATAACTGAGTTTAAATATGAAACTTTAGCAAATCGGGTTCGTGAATTGTCTTTTTTGAATTCAGGTGTTCACATTCAAATTGAAGAGGCAGGAACTGACAACAAAGATGTCTTTGAATATAAAGGTGGAATTAAAGCATTTGTTGAACATTTAAATAAAGCTAAAAAACCTATTCATACAGACATTATCTCAATCTCTGCTGAGCGTGATGATATTACAATTGATGTCGCTCTTCAGTGGTCAGAAACTTATCAAGAAAGTATTTATTGCTTCACTAATAATATTCCTCAGCGTGATGGTGGATCTCACTTAGCGGGTTTTAGAGGTGCATTAACTAGAACGCTCAATAGCTATATTGATAATTCTGGCATGGCTAAGAAAGAAAAAATTACCATTACTGGTGAAGATACTCGAGAAGGACTAACTGCGATTGTTTCTGTTAAAGTCCCAGATCCAAAATTCTCTTCTCAAACAAAAGAAAAATTAGTTTCATCTGAAGTTCGTGCACCTGTTGAGTCAGCTCTTAATGAAAAGCTAGGTGATTACTTATTAGAAAACCCAAATGAAGCAAAAATCATTGTTGGGAAAATTTTAGACGCCTCGAGAGCTCGTAATGCAGCCCGAAAAGCTAGAGAAATGACCCGTCGTAAGGGTGTTCTCGATATCGCCGGTTTACCGGGAAAATTGAGCGATTGTCAAACAAAAGACCCGGCTGAGAGTGAAATATTTCTTGTGGAGGGCGATTCCGCGGGCGGCTCAGCAAAACAGGGTCGTGATCGTCGCACCCAAGCAATTCTTCCTTTAAAAGGTAAAATTTTAAATGTTGAAAAAGCACGTTTTGAAAAAATGCTATCTTCAGTCGAAGTTGGAACATTAATTACAGCATTAGGTTGTGGAATTGGCAAGGAAGAATATGATCTTACAAAACTTCGTTACCATAAAATTGTAATCATGACAGATGCGGACGTTGACGGTGCGCATATTCGTACATTGCTACTTACGTTCTTTTACCGATATTTGCCAGAATTAATTGAACACGGTTATTTATACATTGCTCAGCCACCCTTATATAAAGTTAAAAAAGGTAAGCAAGAGCGATACTTGAAAGATGATCAAGAATTGAATGATTATTTATTACAAGAAGCTGTAAATGATGCAAACCTATTCTTTAGTGCAGATGAACCGGCAATATCTGGTGTTGCACTTGAGAGCTCTGTCAAAGACTATTATAAAATTATTACCATTATTGGTAAATTATCTAAGCATTATCACCCTGACTTATTAAAAGTCATTGCAAACTCTACGGCTGTTGAGAATTTATCAGATAAAAAATCAATGGAAAACTGGTGTGAGTTAGTAACTAAAAAGCTTAATCAAGATTTAACACCTGCTCAAAAGCATAGTGTTGTGTATGTTCAAGGTGAAGTTAAACACACCTTGTGTGTTTATGGCGTCGACACCGACCAAACAACACTTGGCCAAGCGTTTTTCGATTCAATTGATTATCAAACTATCAAAGCTTTTTCAAACAAAATTGAAAGCGCTATTAATAAGCAATCTTTTGTAGAAAAGAAAGATAAGAGAGTGCAAGTTAATAGCTTTAGTGAGGCGGTTGCATTTTTAATAGAGGATGCTAAAAAAGGACAAAGTTTCCAGCGTTACAAGGGTTTGGGAGAAATGAACCCTGAACAGCTTTGGGAAACCACCATGGATGCAGAGCAAAGAACCCTACTCAAAGTTAAAATTAATGATGCGATTGTAGCCGATGAAGTTTTCTCCACCTTAATGGGTGATGAAGTTGAGCCACGTAGAAAATTTATCGAAGATAACGCCCTATCAGTTGACAACTTAGATTTTTAAATACAAATAAATAAACCAATAAGGAGATAATATGTCTAAAAAACATCCTGTCGTAGTAGTAACCGGATCGTCTGGCGCTGGAACAACTTTCGTAAAACGTGCATTTGAGTCCATTTTTTTACGTGAAAAAATAAATTCATTGATTGTTGAGGGTGATAGTTTTCATGCATATGATCGAGTTGCCATGAAAGCAAATGTTAAGAAAGAAGAAGCGCTAGGAAATAATTTCTTTTCACATTTTGGTCCAGATGCTAATTTATTTGACAAAATTGAAGAAACATTTAAAGATTACGGTAAGACTGGGCAATGTGATCGTCGTTATTATTTGCATTCTGATGAAGAGGCTAGTGAGCACAACGAACGCCTAAACACTGACTTAAATCCAGGTGAATTTACACCGTGGGAAAAGGCCGGATTAGGCACAGATATACTTTTCTATGAAGGTCTTCATGGTGCAGTTGTTACTGATGATATTGACATGGCACAACATGCTGACTTAAAAATTGGCGTAGTGCCGAGTGTTAATCTTGAATGGATTCAAAAAATTCATCGAGATAATGCAGAGAGAGGTTATTCAGCAGAAGAGACGGTTGATACCATCATGCGAAGAATGCCAGACTATATTAATTACATTACACCGCAGTTTTCTAAAACAGATATTAACTTTCAACGCGTTGCTACAGTTGACACTTCTAATCCATTTATCGCTCGTGACATTCCAACCCCTGATGAAAGTTTTGTGGTGATTCGTTTTAACGATCTAGAGAAAACACCGGTTGACTTTACTTACTTACGTAGTATGGTTAGTGGGTCATTTATGTCTAGACGTAACACTATTGTTGTGCCGGGTGGAAAAATGAGTTTAGCAATGGAGATTATTTTGTATCCAATTATTAAGAAGATGATCGAAGACAAGTAAATCGTTTCCCTTAAACTTAAAACCCTAATTATTGAATAGTAATTAGGGTTTTTTAATACATAAAAGGCTAAATGAATAGTATGAACATAATGAAAGCGCCAACTGCCCCAACATTTTTTCAATTTTTCCAATATTGGTTAAAACTAGGCTTTATAAGTTTTGGCGGCCCAGCTGGTCAAATATCGATGATGCACTATGATTTGGTTGAAAAACATCGTTGGATATCCGAGCATCGTTTTTTACATGCACTTAATTACACTATGGTATTGCCAGGTCCAGAAGCTCAACAATTGGCAACCTATATTGGATGGTTGATGTTTGGTATTCGAGGAGGTATTGCTGCCGGTGTTTTGTTTGTATTACCCTCTTTGTTTATTCTAAGCGCACTAACTTGGGCGTACTTAAGTTATGGAACACTTGATGAAGTAGCAGGAATTTTGTATGGTATTAAACCCGCTGTTACAGCCATTGTACTTTTTGCTGCTTACCGTATTGGATCAAAAGCATTATCTAATCCAGTACTTAAGGTGTTAGCTGTATTAGCATTTATTGCTATTTTTCAGTTCAAAATAGCCTTTCCTTATATCGTTTTAATTGCTGCTTTGATTGGTTTTATAGGTGCCAAAGTATCACCCTCAATGTTTATGGCACCCACCCACCATGCCAGTAGTAAAAGTAATTATGGTCCTGCATTAATTGATGATAATACACCCACGCCTGATCATGCAAAATTTAGCTGGCCACGCTTATTTATTTTTGCACTTACTGGTATTGTTATCGGTATTACCGCAATGAGCTTGTTGGATAATAAAGTTCTTCAAGATATGGGTGAATTTTTTACAAAAGCAGCACTACTAACCTTTGGCGGCGCTTATGCGGTTCTGCCTTATATTTATCAAGGCGGCGTTGATCAGTATCAATGGTTAACTGCCACTCAAATGATGGATGGCTTGGCATTGGGCGAAACTACGCCTGGCCCGTTAATTATGGTTGTCGCCTTTGTTGGTTTTGTGGGTGCAACTGTTAATGAGGTATTTGGCCCAGAATCTATTCTTTTATCTGGTTTTGTTGGAGCATCAGTTGCTACTTTCTTTACTTTTTTACCCTCATTTTTGTTTATCTTTTTAGGGGGTCCAGGTGTTGAGGCAACCCGTGGTGATTTGAAATTTAGTGCGCCACTATCTGCAGTGACTGCTGCAGTCGTTGGTGTAATTGTTAATTTAGCAGTATTTTTCGCATTGGCGACACTGTATCAAAATCATCAAGTTGATTGGATATCTTTAATGATAACACTCGCCGCATTTACTGCGCTATTTCGATTTAAAATTGGCATTATGACTGTAATAATGACAAGTGCAGCTATCGGCCTAGGCCTAACGCTAATTTAGTGCTTAGCGCTATTTAATGACGATATTAACCAATTTGTTTGGCACAACAATTACTTTAACGATTGTCTTGCCACTGGTAAATTTAACAACATTTTCATCTGTTAACGCCTGAACTTCTACTTGCGCTTTGTCTGTATCTGCACCCAGCATAAGTTTTGCACGTAATTTACCATTAACTTGAACAATTATTTGTACTTCATCTTGCTCTAAAGCCTTGTTGTCAACTTCTGGCCAAGACTCATTAATGATAGCAGTTTGATGACCAAGTTGTTGCCATAGATGGTGACATAAATGAGGCGTTATTGGACTTAATGCCCGTAAGATAATATCTAACGATTCCAGGCGTAATGCCATTGATTGCCCATCAGTTTGTTTAAACTTACTAAGCATATTGGTTAGCTCCATCATTGCTGCAATAGCAGTATTAAAAGAGTGTCTACGTTTAATATCATCGGTTATCTTTGCTAGAGTTTGATGTGTTTTTTGGCGAATTTGTTTCTGTTCCTTGTTAAGAGTATTTATATCTAAACTCTCAGTAGCATGAGATTTGCTATCACTGAAATAGCCTTCTGCTAGTCGATAAACTTTATTGACAAATCTATACGAGCCTTCCAATCCAGAATCGCTCCATTCTAGGTCTTGCGTAGGTGGTGCGGCAAATAAAATAAACAAACGAACAGTGTCTGCGCCATATTTTTCAATCATTTCAGCAGGATCGACTGTATTACCTTTAGATTTACTCATTTTGGCACCATCTTTAAGCACCATACCTTGAGTTAATAAATTTTTAAAAGGCTCATCATGTTTAATCAAACCTTCATCACGCAGCAGTTTGCTGAAAAATCTTGCATATAAAAGATGTAAGATTGCATGTTCAATGCCACCAATATATTGATCCACTTCAAGCCAGTAATCAGCGCGCTCATCCAGCATTGCCTCATCATTATCTGCACACGCATATCTTGCGAAATACCACGATGACTCAAAAAACGTATCAAATGTATCTGTCTCTCGCTCAGCCTTGCCACCACAAGTTGGACAGGTTGTTTCGTAAAATTCAGGCATTTTCTTGATTGGAGAGCCAACCCCATCAAAGGCGACATTTTCAGGCAAGATGATAGGTAAATTTTTCTCAGGCACAGCAACTGAGCCACACTTAGCGCAATTGATAATCGGAATAGGGCAGCCCCAATAGCGCTGACGGGATACACCCCAATCGCGTAATCGGTAGTTATTTTGTTTTTCACCTAAATTTTCTAATTCAAGCTTCTTAGCGATTGCCTCAAAAGCTTGTTCGAAATTAAGACCGTTAAACTCACCAGAATTACATAAAACACCTTTATCGGTAAAAGCACTTTCAGAAGTGACATGTTCACCTTCTTTGGGCTTGACAACCTCAAGCATTGGGATGGCGTATTTCTGTGCAAATTCAAAGTCTCGCTGGTCATGAGCCGGTACACTCATTACGGCACCGGTTCCATATCCCATTAAAACAAAGTTGGCAATCCAGATTGGCACATCTTCCCCAGTTATAGGGTGAGTACAGGTAAGTCCGGAGTTTGCACCTTTCTTTTCCATGGTTTCCATGGCTGCTTCAGAAGTTTCCATGGTGCGGCATTCTTCAATAAATTTTTGAACTTCTGAATTGCTTTTGCCTGCTTGTAATGCCAAAGGGTGCTCGCTGGCAATGGCTAAATAAGTGACACCCATCAAAGTATCAGGACGAGTTGTGTAGATTTTTAGCGAGTCAGCGCCTTGTCTATTAAAGCTAATTTCTAAGCCGGTTGATTTTCCAATCCAATTCCTTTGCATGGTTTTAACTGCCTCGGGCCAACCATCAAGCTTATCTAATGAGTCGAGCAGTTCATCAGCATAGTCGGTGATGCGCATAAACCATTGAGAGATTTCTTTTTTCTCGATAAGAGCATCCGAGCGCCAACCACGACCATTGATAACTTGCTCATTAGCCAACACAGTTTGATCAACTGGATCCCAGTTAACAACAGCATTTTTTTTGTACACTAGGCCTTTTTCAAACAGCTTAACAAACAGCCATTGTTCCCATTTGTAATATTTTGGATGACAAGTGGCTATCTCACGTGACCAATCATAGCCGAAGCCTAATTGGGTTAGCTGGTCTCGCATGTAGTCAATGTTCTCGTAAGTCCATTTTGCCGGCGGTACTTTATTTTTTAATGCAGCATTTTCAGCAGGCAATCCAAATGCATCCCAGCCAATCGGCTGCATGACATTTTTCCCTTGCATTTTTTGAAATCGAGAGATGACATCGCCAATTGAATAATTTCGCACATGGCCCATATGTAGGCGCCCTGACGGATAAGGAAACATGCTTAAGCAGTAATATTTTTCTTTTGAAGTGTCTTCAATAACCTCAAACGACTTGTGTTCTTTCCAATATTGCTGGGCTTCAGATTCGATCTCTAAGGGGGTATATTCTGGGTTCATGATGCGTTTTATTTGCTGCCGATATCACACTGAGAGATAGCAGAGTTAAGTTCAAGCGTACCGATTAAATCATCAATACTATTTAGTTGGTGATCGATTAAATATTGACTAATACCGTCGTTAATCTTAGGGCATACCAATGGATCATAAAATAAGGCGGTACCGATGCCAACTGTAGAGGCGCCTGCAATGATAAATTCAATAGCATCGTTAGCAGTCATAATTCCGCCTTGACCGATAATAGGAACATTGTATTTTTTACTAACCTGATACACCTGGTGAACCTTTAAAAGAGCGACCGGCTTAATGGCTGCCCCAGACAGGCCGCCTTGATTGTTGCCAATAACAGGGCGTCGCGTTTTTGTATCAATTGACATGCCCATCAGAGTATTGATAACGGCCAAACCATCGGTTCCTGCATCAATACATCGTTGAGCATTCAGAGCGATATTAGTTTGATTGGGAGATAGTTTAGTGATTAAAGGCTTAGTGGTATTTTTTCGACAAATTTCAACCACTCGATAAGACATGTCTGGATCGTTACCAAACGCGACGCCCCCCTCTTTTACGTTAGGACAAGAAATATTGATTTCAATAGCATCAATGTCAGAATCATCAAAACGTTTTGCAATTTCTCCATACTCCTCAATAGAAGAGCCTGAAATATTAATAATAAAACGCGTTTCTTTTTTATCTAGTTTTGGCATGATTTCGTTAATCACGATATCAGTGCCCGGGTTTTGCAGCCCAATGGCGTTAATCATACCCTCTGGAGTTTCGGTGACACGACTAGGAATGTTGCCAAGTCTAGGCTCTAAAGTCGTACCCTTAAGACAAATGGCGCCAACATCTGTATTGGAGAAGCCTTCAATTCTCGTATATTCTTCACCAAATCCAACGCAACCAGACAGGAGAACGATTGGAGAGTCTAGCTCTAGACCACAGAACTGTGTTTTTAAGTTATTATGCATACGCGGTATTATACATTTTTGCTGTTAAAATTAGTGATTATGAAAGGCTTGTTTATTAGTGGAAGCGGAACAGATGTTGGTAAAACTTTTATCGCGCAACATCTTGTTAACCTGTTAACCCAATCAAAAATAGTATCTGTGAGAAAGCCAGTTGAGAGCGATTGTCAGGTTGTTAATGGCGACTTAGTAACCAAGGATGCGTTTAAGTTGCTAAAGGCAAGCAACGTTGATGATGATATTGACATAGTGTGTCCACATAAGTTTCATCACTGTAGTAGCGCTGAAAGTGCGAGCAAAGTAGGTAATATTGAATTATCACTTGATCAGTTGATCGATGCATGCGTAAGTGATTCGTTTGTTGTGGTTGAAGGCGCGGGTGGATTATTATCTCCAATGGCAAAAGACACGCTAAATATAGATTTGGCTAAATCACTAGCTTTGCCACTGATTATCGTGGTTAAGGATGAATTGGGTGCAATCAACCAGGCGCTATTAACTATCAAGGTGGCGAGACAATATCAGCTTGAAATTGCCTGTGTTGTGTTAAACCAGTTTGAGCCCAATACGCTTGAAAATGCAAGTGCTATTCGTCATTACGGGGGTTGTAATGTAGCGATCTACAATAGTTCGCTAATAGCTGAATTTAATCAAATACTAGGAAAAATACTAAGGTTGAGCTAGCTTTAATCGAGCAGAGTAAGGCCGGGTTTTTCTTCGACCTCTAAGGGCGGATCTTTAATTTCAAACAGCATGCCTTCACCGTTTTCACCAGCATAAATACTAAGTACTGAGTCGATTGGTATAAAGACATCAACTGATTGACCAGAAAATCGAGCCTTAAAGCCGATATGGTTATCACTTAATACAAGCGATTCAGTTGCAGAGCCTGCAATGTTAAGGACAATTCTATCTTGCTGGATAAACTGCTTGGGGACTACAACTGAAGAGTGGCTACAATCAACTAAAATATGGGGCGTTAATCCAGAGTCTTCCATCCATTGATGGTAGGCTCTAATTAAGTAAGGTGTAACTGAAGCCACGGCTGAGTGGCTAGTTGTATTCTTTTTCGCAGTCCGTCATACACTCTTTGAAAGAATCTCTAGCGAAGAGTCTCTTAGCATAATCGTTGACAGCTTTTCCAGGCGCGCCTAAATCAATATCTAGCCTCTTTAAGCGCCACAAAAGTGCAGCCAAACAAGCGTCCACAACTGTCATTTCATCACTTTTGAAGAAAGGCTTATAAGCAAACAAGGGTACTAATTCAATCAAATTACTCTTTAAGATCTTTCGAGCCTCATCGGCCTGCTTTTTACTTCCAGTTTCAATGGTATCAGCCAACTCAAACCAGCAGCCTTCAGAGCGAGTAAATCTAAAAACCATTAATCTCTTTTCAGATTTTTCAATTGGGTCTACTGGCAGTAATGGTGGGAATGGAAACCTTTCATCTAGGTATTCCATGATGACAGATAGATCATACAGAACAATACCGCGGTCAAATAAAGTAGGAAGAGATTGACAAGGGTTTAGCTCTAGAATTTCTTCGGGCATCTCGTCAACTTTAAGATTGAATACATTTCTTTCAATGCTCTTTTCAGCCATGATAAAGCGCACTACATGTGATTCAATTTCATGAGGTGATGAGTACAGCGTAGTTGAAGATGGATTAGGTTTTCTTAACATGGGTTTCTACCTTTTTTAAAATCAAAAAAACAGCACCTTATTTTAATAGAGCGCTGTTGTATATTATAATTGTACTGGTTTAGTTAGTCTTTTGCACGCCATTTACCGTACTTGACGTCCTTCCAATATTCTTTTTTCATTAAGTAAGAAAGAATAAATAGGATGAATAAAAATCCTAGAACTTTAACACCAATCTCATATCTAATTAGCTTTACAGGCTCTGATACATAGTCTAAGAAGTTAGTAATATCTCTTACTTCTCGATTGAATTCTAGCTCTGATTTATCCTGCTTAGATTGCCATAGGGCATCCGGCATAGAGGCATTTTTCAATACATGGTTATTCACACCATAAGGGCGTGTATCGTCTGCATAAAAGCCTCTAAGGTAAGTATAGATCCAGTCTGTGCCCTTTGCTCGAGCGGTCAGTGATAAGTCAGGCGGGGTTGTGCCAAACCATTTATTTGCTCCATCAACAGGCATTGATGAAAATATCTTGCTACCTGTTTTTTCAGCATTAAACATTAGATTTTTAGCCATATCAGCTTCATTAATATTTAAGTCCTTAGCAATACGGTTATAGCGCATCAGTTCAATAGAGTGACAGCCTGAACAATTGTTCATGAATGACTTGGCGCCTCGCTGTAATGAAGCCTCATCAGTAATATCAGTATCAGCATGATCCAAGTTAACGCCCCCACCAGCTGCGCTAGCATTGAAAGAGATTATGAATACTGAAACTATAGATAGTGTTTTAAGTAGTATTTTCATATTATTTCTCCGTCGTTCTTTCAGGCACTGGTTTAGTTTTACCAATAGAGGTAAACCAAGGCATTAGAATAAAGAATGCAAAGTAAAGTGTGGTGAAAATTTGAGCCATTAGACTGTACAAAGGCGTAACTGCTTGCATACCAAGCCAGCCTAGCACGACAAAAGTGACTACGAAAATTCCTAATGCAACCTTATAAGGCCATGAACGGTATCTAATTGATTTTACTTTAGAGCGGTCTAGCCATGGTAACGCAATAAGAATCAATAAGGCGGAAAACATAGCTAATACGCCCGGCAATTGCGATCCAAACATTGGTGGCACAGCTCTTAAAACCGAATAAAAAGGCGTCAAGTACCATAGCGGCGCAATGTGATCAGGTGTCATAAGGGGGTTTGCTTCAATAAAGTTCGGACCCTCCAGAAAATACCCACCTAACGCAGGAGCAAAAAATACAATTGAGGAGAAGATCATTAAGAAGACTACCACGCCCACAATATCTTTGACACTGTAATACGGATGGAATGGAATGCCATCTTTTGGAATGCCGTTCTCATCTTTATTTTGCTTAATTTCAACACCGTCTGGATTGTTTGAGCCAACTGTATGTAATGCAACGATATGCAAGAACACTAAAACCACTAAGATTAATGGAATGGCGATAACATGTAATGAGAAGAATCGATTTAATGTAGCATCGCCTACAGCATAGTCACCTAAAATAAATTCTAAGATTATGTCACCCACAATTGGGAATGAGCCAAAAAGATTTATAATAACCTTGGCACCCCAGTAAGACATTTGACCCCACGGCAGAACGTAGCCCATAAAAGCTTCAGCCATCAAGGCGATGTAAAGCACCATACCAAGTATCCAAATTAATTCTCGAGGCGCTTTATACGAACCATAAAGTAGCGCTCGGTACATGTGTAGATAAATTACCACAAAGAATGCAGATGCACCTGTTGAGTGTATATAGCGGATTAACCAGCCCCAATCAACGTCTCGCATAATATACTCAACGGATGCAAAAGCATTAGCTGCATCAGGCTTGTAATGCATGGTTAAAAAGATGCCAGTAAACAGCTGAATAACCAATACTAGTATTGCTAAAGATCCAAAAAAATACCAGAAATTAAAGTTTCTAGGTGTGTAGTATTCTGCTAAATGCTCATTCCAGACTTTAGTTAGTGGAAATCTTTGATCTATCCAGTTTTTGTTGTTGTCCATTTTCTCTCCAATAGTTAGACTTTCGGATCAACACCTAAGCGGATAAGCGTGTCTGATACAAAGTGATAAGGCGGGATAGCCAGGTTGATCGGTGCTGGTGTGTTTTTATAGACACGCCCTGCTAAGTCAAATTTAGACCCGTGACAAGGGCAATAAAAGCCACCCTGCCATTCGTCACCACCTAAGTCTGCTGCGCCTACTTCAGGACGATAGGTAGGAGAACAGCCTAAATGGGTGCAAATACCAATTATGACAGCGATTTCAGGATTGATAGAGCGCCATTTATTTTTGGCATAATCAGGCTGTTGAGGCTCTTCATTATTTGGATCCACCAGAATATCATTTAATGTATCTAATCTAGCCACTGTGTCTTTGTCACGCTTGAAAATCCAAACAGGTTTTTTGCGCCAAAGAACGCGAACAAGCTGGCCATCCTCTAGTTTTGAGATATCTACGTCTACAGGAGCTCCAGCTGCTTTTGCGCGTGCTGAGGGCATCCAAGAAGACAGAAATGGCACCAGTACAAAGCCAACACCAACAGCACCAACGACACTAGTGGCGTTGGTTAAAAAGCGCCTTTTCTTTAAATCTATTTCTTGTTCTGACATAAGATTACAGTCCTTTATTCTAAATGTTTATACATTAAAAATTTAATAATTATACTGTAATATTGTTATTAAATGATAAGCAATTGGCGTGGTTTGGGTTATTGACTGGTAGAGACTTTGATGCTGATATGATCTATTTTACTAGCTAAAGAGATAGACTGTAAAAGTATGATTAATTCAGGAAGCTGTTGTTTGGCTCTAAAGGCAATAGCCGGGTTGTCAGCTATCAAGGTTGCTGTATTGCTCTTAATAAGACAAAGTTTCAAAGTTTTGAGGGTGGCTGGTAGTTTTGGCGCTAGCTGCACATTGATTTCATTATATATTTTAGCCTGGGCAAATAATTGACCCAGCTCTCCGTTGGGAGAAAAATCTGAAATATTAGTTGTTGGTTTATGCGGGCACATTTGATGCAAAGGCTAGTTTATATGTGAGAAAATAGGTTTTTTGTAAAAAATAGTTCTTTCTATCCTATATGAGTATTATAAATAAAATTTTATCCAAGATTGTCGGCTCTAGAAATGAGCGACTTGTTAAAGAATTAAGCAAGACAGTTAAAGATATTAATGATCTAGAGGAAGGAATTCAAGCCTTGAGCGATGAGCAGTTGCGAGCCAAAACCCAAGAATTTAAAGACCGCTATGAGTCTCAAGAGTCTTTAGATGAATTATTAACTGAAGCTTTTGCGGTGATGCGTGAGGCCAGCGTTCGGGTGCTCGGACTAAGGCATCACGATGTTCAGCTTATTGGCGGCATGGTTTTACATAATGGTAATATTGCAGAGATGGGGACTGGTGAAGGTAAAACTTTAGTCGCCACGTTGCCAGCTTATCTTAATGCTTTAAGCGGTAAAGGGGTTCATATTGTTACCGTGAATGATTATCTAGCTGAGCGTGATGCTGAATGGATGGGTAAGGTTCTTGAGTTTTTAGGCTTAAGCGTTGGAATTGTTGCGTCCAATAAGCCGCCAGAAGACAAGCAAGTAGCTTACGCATGTGACGTGGTTTACGCCACTAATAATGAATTGGGCTTTGATTATCTACGCGACAATATGGCCTTTACTACTGATCAAAAGGTGCAACGAGGACTGAATTTTGCCATTGTTGATGAAGTAGACTCGATTTTGATTGATGAGGCGAGAACACCTTTGATTATTTCTGGACCTGCAGCAGATTATGCTGAGGTATACAGAGCCATTAATCACATGATTCCCAACTTTACCAAGCAAATTGAGAGTGGCGAAGGTAAGGAAATTGTTGTGGAAGTGCCAGGAGATTACACAGTCGATGAAAAGCATAAGCAGGTATTTTTAACGGACGACGGTCACTCAAAAGCAGAGAATCTTTTGATTGATGCAGGCGCACTATCTGAGGGCGCAAGTCTTTATGATGCTAGTAATATTTTATTAATGCAGCATATTAGCTCGGCTCTTAGAGCCCACATCTTATTTAAAATAGACGACCACTATATTATTGATGGCGATGAGATAGTGATTGTTGATGAATTTACTGGCAGAACAATGCCAGGTCGTCGCTGGAGTGAAGGGCTTCATCAGGCGATTGAAGCCAAAGAAGGGGTGAGTATTAAGAAAGAAAATCAAACGCTAGCCTCGATCACTTTCCAAAACTATTTCAGACTATACGCTAAGCTATCTGGTATGACTGGAACGGCAGATACTGAAGCGGTTGAATTTCAAGATATTTATAATCTTGAAACTGTTGTTATTCCGCCTAATAAAATTTCAGAGAGAGACGATAAGGCAGACCAGATTTACCTAACATTAGAAGAAAAACTAGAGGCTATTGCGAACGATGTAGGTAATTGCCAAGAAACAGGCCAGCCAGTTTTGGTAGGCACCAGCAGTATTGAAAATTCTGAAGCGGTTTCAGACCTATTAACTAATAAAAAAATCAAGCACGAAGTGTTGAATGCGAAGCAACATGAAAGGGAGGCAATCATTATTGCCAATGCTGGCTCAGTTGGTGCGGTAACCATTGCAACTAATATGGCTGGTCGTGGTACTGATATCGTACTAGGTGGAAAACTGACAGACGATGCAACGGACCAACAAAAACAAGATTGGAGTGTCGAGCATGCTAAGGTGATTTCAGCAGGCGGTCTTCATATTGTTGGTACTGAGCGCAATGAGTCTCGTCGTGTAGATAACCAGCTGCGTGGTCGTTCTGGTCGTCAAGGCGATGTGGGGTCGACTCGATTTTATTTATCGTTAGAAGACAACCTGATGCGTATTTTTGCCAGTGAAAAAATGGCAACAATGATGCAAAGACTAGGCATGGAAAAGGGCGAAGCTATTGAGCATAAAATGGTTAATAGGGCCATTGAAAACGCACAGCGTAAAGTTGAGGGTATGAATTACGATGCCAGAAAGAATTTGCTCGAGTACGATGATGTCGCTAATGATCAGAGAAAAGTTATTTACACATTGCGCGATGATTTAATGGACGTTGACAATGTTCAGGATCATTTTATAAGTATCAGAAAACAAGTCATTGGAGCGCTGTTTGGGGGTTATATTACGGCAGAACAGGCTGAAGAAGACTGGGATGTTGAAGGTTTGCATAACGCGCTAAAGGCAGACTACAAGGCGGATTTTCCTTTGCAAAAGTGGCTTGACGAAGGTGTTGATGTTGATGAATTAGAGAGTAGGATTGTTGAAGGCTTGAGTGCAATTTGCGACTATAAAGAAGAATTAGCTGGCTCTGAATCTATGCGTGGATTTGAGAAGGCAGTTATGCTGCAAACGCTTGATCATTATTGGAAAGAGCATTTGGCCGCTATGGATTATTTGAGACAAAGTGTTAATTTGCGCGGGTACGCACAAAAGAACCCAACCCAAGAATACAAGCGAGAGTCTTTTGCTATGTTTACAGAGCTTTTAGACACTATCGATATTGAAGTAGTTAAGTCACTATCTAGTGTAACTATTAATGAGAATACAGATGCCTCTGATGTTGAACAGCAAGATAATGAAGCAACTGAGCCGCAACATGATGAGCTTGGAACAACGGGTGTTGATAATCATGAAGTCGAAGCATTAGAGCAGCAAGCTTACCAACGAGGTGATGAAAAGGTGGGGCGCAATGATCCTTGCCCATGTGGCTCGGGCAAAAAATACAAAAACTGTCATGGCTAACATAGAAAAAGCCCAATATTATATTGGGCTGATGTCTGGCACCAGTCTTGATGGTGTTGATGGGGTTATTGTTAATAGCATAACTCAAAAAATAGTTGATCAAGCTTATCTACCCTACTCAGAGGCCCTCAAAAGCAGCTTGCGCCAGTTAACGCAGAGTGGCCAAACCTCATTAGAAAATTTAGCGGAAATAGACATTCAAGTTGCAGATGTTTTTTCTAATACAGCCTTACTTTTATTATCTAATGCTGGCCTTAAGCCTGATGAGATTGTTGCAATTGGCTCACATGGCCAAACAATTTATCATCAAGGCGGCAACTACTCGATGCAAATCGCACACGGTGCATTGATTGCACAAAAAACCAACATCACAACTGTGGCAGATTTTCGCATGCAGGATGTTGCCGCTGGCGGCCAGGGCGCCCCGCTAACGCCACTGTATCATCTGCATTTACTAAATGGCAAGCCTGGCATGGTGATAAATCTAGGCGGCATTGCCAACTTGACCCAGCTTCGTGGCGAAAGTGTTATTGGTTTTGATACGGGCCCGGCCAATACGTTGTTAGATAACTGGATTGAACGGCACAAGTCATTAGACTATGATCGTGATGGTTTATGGGCTAGAAGTGGTCTTGTTAACCAGGCATTGTTAGATAAGATGTTAGCAGATGCTTATTTTCACAAAAAAATACCCAAGAGTACGGGTCCAGAATATTTCAACCTCGCTTGGCTGGATAAACTTTTGACGGGTGATGAAGCTGCAAAAAATGTTCAAAGAACTTTATTAGAGCTGACGGCCCTGAGCATCTCCCACTTCATTCGGCCAAATACTGATGTGTATTTGTGCGGGGGTGGTGTGCATAATGCTTTTTTAGTAGAGCGCCTAACGTATTTAAACCCAAGTAGTCGTATTATGAGCACCAATGATTTGGGCGTCCATGTAGACTATGTTGAAGCCGCTGCTTTTGCTTTTTTTGCACAGCGCACGTTAGCGGGTAAAACCTCAAATTTAACTGAAGTGACTGGCGCAAAACAAACGAGAATATTAGGAGCAATTTATGCAATTTAAATTAACTCAACCAGACGATTGGCATTTACACGTGCGCTCTGGAGAGGCATTAAAGTCAGTCATAGCCATGAGCGCCAATCAAATGGCTAGGGCTATTATCATGCCAAATTTGAACCCGCCAGTAGCGAATGCTGAACAGGCACAAGCCTATAGAGACGAAATCCTTGCTGCACTTCCTAAAGACACAGAGTTTGATCCTTTGATGGTGTTATATCTAACCAACAATACCAGCGCAAAAGATATTGAGAGCGCATCTAAGTGTCTTTTTATCAAGGCCGCTAAGCTCTATCCTGCAGGTGCCACCACTAATTCTGATAGTGGAGTGACTGACATTAAAAACATCTATCCAGCATTGGAGATGATGAGCAAGACGGGTATGCTTTTACTGGTTCATGGAGAGGTTACGCATTCTGACGTTGATATCTTTGACCGTGAAGCGGTCTTTATTGACCAAGTTTTAACTCAAATTGTTAAAGATTTTCCAGATCTTAAAATTGTTTTTGAACATATTACGACAAAAGATGCGGTAGATTTTGTCTTGAAGAGCGGCAAAAACGTAGCCGCAACTATCACCCCTCACCATTTACTGGCAAATCGTAATGACATGCTGGTCGGCGGCATTCGTCCTCATTATTTCTGTCTACCTATTCTTAAGCGAGCGAATCCCCATCAATTAGCCTTACTTGATGCAGCTACCAGTGGAAATAAGAAATTTTTCTTAGGAACAGACTCCGCGCCACATGCAAAGGATGCAAAAGAATCGGCTTGTGGTTGTGCGGGAATTTTAAGTGCACATTGTGCAATTGAACTCTACGCACAAGTATTTGAATCAAGGAATGCTTTAGATAAGCTTGAAGGGTTTGCCTCACACTTTGGCCCAGATTTTTACGGCATGCCTAGAAACACGCGGACTATCACTTTGTCCAAGGAAGACTGGACAGTGCCAGAAAGTTATGAATATGCAGGCTCGACTATCGTGCCATTTATGGCGGGAGAGGTTTTATCTTGGAAGTTAGTTTAGTGTCTGGTCAAAGAAATTTTTGGCCGTTCTAACATCGAGTTTAATTTGCTCTTTTAGTTGATTAAAGGAGTTGAATTTTTGCTCTTGTCTAATTTTCTGTTTAAACACAACCTCGGCAAACTCGCCATAAACCGTTTTGTTAAAGCTAAACAGAAACACTTCTAGTAAGATATTTTCGCCGTTAACGGTAGGTCGCTTGCCAATATTGCACACACCATTAAATGTATTTCCAAGTAAGTGAACTTGTACACAGAAAACACCTAAAACAGGACTAATATTGCGTTTAATGGGGATGTTGATGGTTGGAAAGTTGATGGTTCGGCCTAGCTGCTTTCCTAAGATAATTTTTCCGGAAATAGAGAACTCTCGCCCTAACATCTGAGAGGCCAATTCAAAAGCGCCCTGTGATAAAAACTCTCGAATCTTTGAGCTACTGACTCGGTGATTGTTGCATAGGATACTTTGAGTGTTTTCAACTTTAAATCCTTGTTCTCTACCCAGGGTTTTCAGTAGTTTGAAATCCCCCGTTCTTCCTGATCCAAATCGAAAGTCGTCGCCAATAAGGCAAAACTTCATTCCTAACTGATCCAGCAATATTTTCTGTATAAAGCCTTCAGCACTAAGTTTAGAAAAATCTTGATTAAAGGTAATAATTAGGTGAATGTCTAGCCCCAGTTGTTTTAATTGCTGATGCTTTTGTTTAAAGCTACTTAGGGTGGCTTTCTTGCGACCAAAAAAACTTTGCGGGGTTGGGGTGAATGAAATAAGCACGGAGGGCAGGTGTAATATTTTAGCTTTTTCAACTAAGCGTGAAATAATATGCTGGTGACCAATATGAACGCCATCAAAATTACCAATGGTAATAACACTTCCTGGGTATTGTTTTAAATTATGCAGTCCGCGGATAATATTCATGTAACTATTTTAGTCTATTTGTTCGTTCAAACCAATATGCGTTAAGCTTGAGATTTGGGAAAGGATTTTAGATACAGGTTTTGGCATGCCAACCTCAACCTGGTCGATAAGATGAAACTTAGCGCTACTAGAGGGGCAACTGATAACAACAGGGCGTATGTGTAAATGGTAGTGCGTGAAGGTATGCTTAAAAACCGGAAGCTGTTCGATGATTGTAGCTGACGGGTCAAATGCGTGCATAGACTGAGTGATAGACACAGGCGTGTCTTCAGACTCTACTAAGCTCCATAGGCCTCCCCAGATTCCCTGACTAGGTCTTTTTTGTAAATACACCTGACTGTTTTTAACAAATACTAGCATTGCAACCGAACGGCTAGGCTTGATTTTTTTCGGTTTTGGATTAGGATAATCGAGCTGTGTTTGAGCAGCACTTGATTTGCAAATATTGCTAATGGGGCAAAGGCTACAACTAGGATTGGTGCGAGTACAGATTGTCGCACCTAGATCCATAATAGCCTGAGTATAGTGGTCCGTGCGAATGTTAGGCGTATGAGATTCAGCTAGACGCCATAACTCTTTGAGCGTACTACTTTGGGCATAATGACCTTTGACTTGATGAGTTCTCGATAATACTCGTTTTACATTGCCATCTAATATAGACTGTTTTTGGTTAAATCCAAGTGCTAGTATCGCACCTGCTGTTGATCTTCCGATACCAGGAAGGGCAAGGATTTGCTCGAGCTTTTGAGGAAAACAGCCTTGATAATCATGTGTAATAATTTTGGCAGTTTTATGTAGGTTTCTTGCTCTTGCGTAATAACCCAGCCCAGCCCATTGAGCCAAAACAGCATCTTCTGGTGCGTTAGCTAAATTACTAAGTGTAGGGAAGTGGTGAAGAAAGCGGTTAAAATAATCAATTACCGTACTAACTTGGGTTTGTTGAAGCATAACTTCACTGAGCCAAATGTGATAGACGTCAACTTTATCTTTATCCCCAATTTGCCAGGGGAGGTTGGTGCGCCCATGAACATCAAACCAGGTAAGGAGCTGATCAGCAAGTTGTGACAATGTATTACCTAAGTTTTAAAGGGTCTTCAGGATCAATACCGTCCATGAAAGGCCTGTTCACATCTTCATGGGTGGTTTGATACACGCAACCAATCCAGTTGCTTATAATTTGTCTCGTGGCGTCATGCCAGGTGTTGTCTAGCGTCTTACTAATAAGATCTTCGGGGAAGTCATTAATACTAAAATCACCTGCTAATAATTTGACCTTGTACTCGTCTAAGATGGCTTTATTTTGTTCGCCTAAGTAATGTGTAGGAAAAACAGGATAGGCATCTCGATAGCCAGATAGGTAGGCTATGATTTCACGCTTGTATTCTTTAAGCAGGCTAATAGTGTCATACTCAGGATGCCCCTGGAAAAAGACGATACGCAGTAGGTCCTCGCTCACACACAGATGTGCACCTATGTCGCTATCAACCAAAATTTTAATGCCGGCTGTTGTAAATTGCTCCTTGGTTATTTCATTAAAACGAGAATGCGGCACGTTAAAGTTGGTGTTAACGCCACTAATTAGAGGGTGGCTTCGATTTGCAATTTTATGTTTAAAGACGCCCCAACACTTATTGCCAATAGCTTGGCGTTTCTGCTGGTATCTGAACTCCATCACCGCGTGAGTGGCTAAGCAAGAGCATAAGGTAGAAGTGACGTTTGCATATGACCAGTCAATGACAGCCTTTAACTCATCGTAAAAAGGTGCTTTTTTCAAGTCGGCCTGCTCAACATGAGCCCCTGTAATAATAAGAGCATCTAGGCCTTGTAATTTTATTTCATCAAAGCTTTGATAGTGCTCACTAACGTGCTTGGTCGCCTTTTCGCCACGCTCAACAGAAGGCAATGTAAAGGGATGTAAATAAAATTGAGCAATTTGGTTAGAGTGACCAATGAGACGGAAAAATTGACGCTCAGTGGCCTCCAGAGCGGCGTCTGGCATCAAGTTAAGTAAGCCGATATGAAGCTCACGAATCACTTGGTGATTGGCCCGATCTTTACTTAATACTATCTCCCCTTCAGATTTTAGCCGTGCAAAGGAAGGTAGTTTTGAATGGGCAATTAAAGGCATTAGGAGATAGCTCCTGCAATTAGCTCAAGCACTTCATCGGCATGGCGACATTGATACAAATCTTCGCTGTCAATGGTGTAACCATACTGTTGGGCAATACGCTCGTATTTTGGCTTGCGATGCTCTAATAAGCGGGGAAATATCCAGCGAATAAAAGCATCTGGGTTAATTTGTGCCACATAAGTAAGCTTGTTTTCTGCTAAGTAAATAGCCAGCTGTTCTTGTAAAAACCTAGCCTGGTAGTACATTGGCTTAGGGTGAGTTTGTGCACGCTCTATTAAAGTATTTTCATTGCTTTTACTGGCACGAATGTATAAGATTATTGTGTGCTCAGCTAAGGTTTTATAAATATTTTCATTGTCAAGTTCACACAAGCTTCCACCTGCATCATTGATAAAGTTGGCTACACCTTGTCGCTCAGATTTAGCGATAAAGCCAGGCACATCCAGCATAGTATTAGACTCTGCCTGATTGAATAAAGCTTGGCGGCGCATGAACTCAGCAATGGGCAGGCCTCCTAGTTCAGGATTTCCAACCTTCCCTAGAAAGGACGCAACTACAGATAGGTTGTCAAAAGTGATATGATTTTGAACGCTAATTGAGTCATTTTCGAGCAGCTCTTTTAGCTTTTCGTCCTGCTTAATGCAAGACTTTATATTATCTAAAATATCATTGTTTAGATATTGAGCGCCAATACGATAGTCACCTGAGTAGTGAAAATAATCATCGTTTTTAGATAATAATTTGGCCAGATGTGTTTTTCCAACCCCAGACATGCCTAACAGGGTTAGACGCTTATGTTGGGAGTTGATAAATTCGTTAGCAGATAGTTTCATGTGTTTTGATTTTAACGCCAATCTTTTATCTATAGCAACCCATCTGCTTTAAACATTTCGCGAATACCGCGAATAGCTTGACGAGTTCGATGCTCATTTTCGATCAAACCAAAGCGAACATATTGATCACCATAGTCACCAAATCCAACCCCTGGAGAGACGCCCACTTTAGCTATTTTTAGTAGTTTTTTAGTGAACTCAAGCGAGCCCATGGATTGGTAAAATTCAGGAATTTTAGCCCAGACAAACATGGTAGCTTTAGGCGGCGTTACCTCCCAACCAATGCTATTTAAGCCACTACACAAAACATCGCGACGATCTTGGTACATATTTGATATTTCCTGAACGCAGGTTTGATCACCCTCTAATGCTTCAATAGCAGCTACTTGAATTGGCGTAAACATGCCATAATCAAGGTAAGATTTTATTTTTGCTAATGCTTTTACTAAAATCGGATTACCAACCATAAAGCCAACGCGCCAGCCAGGCATGTTGTAACTTTTTGAGAGTGAGAAAAACTCTACAGCAATATCTTTAGCGCCTTTGACTTGCATAATACTGGGTGCCACATAGCCATCAAAAACAATATCGGCGTAAGCTAAATCTTGCACAACCCAAATTTCATGCTCTTTGGCAATTTTAATAACCTTCTCAAAAAACACTAATTCAACACATTCTGTTGTTGGATTGGATGGATAGTTTAGCACCAGCATCTTCGGCTTTGGCCAAGTGTTTTTTATAGATCTTTCAAGCTCGGCCAAGAAGTCATCCTCTGGGCCACAAGGCACATGCTGAATATCGGCACCCGCAATGACAAACCCATATGGGTGAATTGGGTACGCGGGATTGGGTACCAAAACTGTATCGCCCGCCCCCACTATTGCTTGCGCTAAGTTTGCCAAGCCCTCTTTGGACCCGATAGTAACAATTGCCTCTGTTTCTGGGTCTATATCAACGTCGAAACGGCTCTTATACCAGTTTGAAATAGCTTTACGTAAACGAGGAATTCCTCGAGATGTCGAGTAGCGATGCGTGTCTTTTCTGCGAGCCGCCTCAACTAACTTTTCAACAATGTGATCGGGAGTCGGCTGGTCTGGGTTACCCATGCCAAAGTCAATAATATCTTCCCCACGCGCTCTCGCCTTAGATTTAAGCTCGTTAGTAACGGCAAAAACATAGGCAGGAAGTCTTTTAATTCTAGGGAAGTCGTCGTTCATAATGTCTTTATTGAATGCCTAAAAGCTCAACATCAAAAACCAGAGTTGCATTTGGCGGAATAATGCCACCCGCGCCCATTTCGCCATAAGCCAGCTTTGACGGAATGGTTAATTTGCGCTTGCCACCTACTTGCATACCATCGACACCTTGATCCCAACCAGGAATTACTTGCCCCACCCCTAACTGAAAGTTGAAAGGGTCATTGCGATCAACACTTGAGTCGAATTTTTTTCCGTTAGTTAGCCAGCCTGTGTAGTGCATAGAAACATGGTCGCCCGCTTTACAAGCCGTACCTTCACCTAATGCTAATTCTTCAATGATTAAATCTGCCATAATTCTCTCCTAATAAGTTAGTGCAATATCATAAGCACCAAATTTTCTAATATTAATAACGCCAGAATCTAGAATTAAATACTGCGCCTTGATACCTTTTAAAACACCCGTTATGACTGGTGTTTTATCAAAATTTAATGAAGTAATTTTGCTGGGATATTCTACCACAGGGTAGTTTATTGCCAGCACTTCATTGTTCAATATTTGAGCGCTCGTTGTGTCAATGGTATTTTGAATGTTCCCAAGTAGTTCGTTTTTTGTCGCTAGAAGATCAACCGGACTCACCTCATTCTTCAGCATTTTTCGCCAATTGGTTTTATCATTAACATATTGCTTTAATGCCATCTCAAGCTCACCCGATTTTAAGCGCGTATCTACTTCTAAGATAGGCAACGCGCTAATAGCCCCTTGGTCAATCCAGCGATTAGGGATATTACCCTTGCGAGTAATTCCAACTTTAATGCCAGACGAGTTAGCCAAATAAACAACATGGGGAGAAAAGCAATTATCTAGACCCCACTGCGGCTCTCGACACGTACCAAGATGGTGGTGACAAGTTTCAGGCTTCATGATGCATAAGTCACAGCAGGCTAGTTTTTGAGAACAGGGGTAGCAATAGCCCTGAGAGTAGCTTTTATTGGTTTTTTTGCCGCAGTGACTGCAATGGATAACGTGGTTAAAGCTTAACGTGATTTGTTCACCCACTAGGTCGTTCATGTTTAATAATTTATCCCCAATTGGAAGCTGGTACTGGGCAACCCCCTTATTAAGATGGGTGTGCATTTTTTGGATTAAACCGCTTAGCTGCATGATTGCTATTGCATCAACAATTGTTGAACCTGCTGATATTTATTGGCAGTTTTTTCTATGATATTTTGTGGCAACTTCGGCGCTGGAGGTGCTTTGTTCCAGTCTAGTGTTTCTAGATAATCTCGTACAATTTGCTTATCAAAACTTTGTGGACTTTCGCCAACTTGGTAATCTTTAGCTGACCAAAAACGCGAGGAATCTGGGGTTAGCACCTCATCCATTAATGTTAGCGTATTGTTTTCATCTAAGCCAAATTCAAATTTAGTGTCTGCAATGATGATGCCGCGCTCGAGTGCAAATTCAGCCGCAAATCGATAAAGCGCCAGGCTAGCCTGCTTAACTTGCTGAGCCATATCTTCGCCTAAAATAGCGACAGTGGTGGCGAAGTCAATATTCTCATCATGCTCACCGACAGCCGCTTTACTGGAAGGTGTAAACATTACATCTGGCAACTTTTGTGCTAATTTAAGATTCTTAGGCAGGGTTATCCCACACATTTTCCCAGTATTTTGATAATCCTTCCACCCCGATCCGATAATATAGCCACGAACAATTGCTTCTAGCGCCAAGGGTTTTAATTTTTTGACAATAATAGCACGACCTTCAACTTGTTCAACCTCTTGATCGTTTAGAACGCTATTTAGAGGCTCATGCGTTAGGTGATTTGGAATTATATGCTGGGTTTTATCGAACCAAAAATTAGCCACAGAGGTTAATACAGCGCCTTTTTTAGCAATTCCATCATCAAAGACCACGTCAAAAGCACTTAAACGATCAGTGGTAACAATAAGCATTCGCCTATCGTCAATATCATAAATATCTCTTACCTTGCCTTTTTGGATAAGAGGTAGGCTTAAATTGGTTTCAAATAGAGTTTCCACGATGATTCCTTTGACAATGATTGCAATAAATATTAGACATATTTTAATCGATTGTCTGACTTAAAATTATGATAACTTTTGCCGTGGTAAAATAGATAATAAATCGCTATGATGAAACAAATTCCCCTTCTTATTATATTGTTGAGCCTTGACATTGGAGCATCTCCGCTCTCAGATGGTGCTCTGCGTCTAATACAAATTGGCAATGAGATTGGTTCGCGTGATGTGGTGCTCAGAGGGCAGTCTTTGTTGTTAAAGGGCGCATTTGATCTTAATGATTTTGACGCTATGTATGAAGCGTCTAAGCAACTTAGGCGGGGCAGCGAGCTCATGGGCTACCCCCCTCAAGAGCGAGAAGCTAACGAAATTTTGATAAAACTGGTTCGTAGAAGTTACGACACAGCGCTTTATGAATACGCCATGTTTTTGCTGGATGGCGATAACGGTTTTATTAAGAATGAGTTTTTAGCGCTTAACCTATTTGAAGAATCTTTTAAGGTGCACGGCAATCCAAATTCTGCGATGATGGCGGCTATTATCCGCAACGAATCTTTGGTACCAGGCACCAAAAAAATACACCACATTGATGAGCTCATCACTTTTGCTATATTAAATAAGGTAGCCGGTGCAAAGGCCTATCAGGCAAAGTATATCGAGAAAGATTATTTGAGCGACTTAGCACCTGAAAGCTGGCGCGATTGGATTAAGACACAAGGGCTATAGACTGGCTAAAATTGCACTAACTTGTGCACGAAAACCCCATAATTTTGAGCCAGCAACCTTTTGTTGCTTGGGAAGTTTGTAGCTTAATGGATCCTTACGCTTGCCTTTGAAACGAAGCTCGTAATGTAGGTGCGCACCCGTAGACCTTCCGGTTGAGCCGACATAGCCAATGACCTGTCCTTTTTTCACCGACCCACCTTGACGAAGGTTACGAGCATATTTAGAAAGATGCGCATAAACCGTCGTGTAGTTGGCTCCGTGCTTAATAATAATAGCCTTTCCTAGGGCACCCTTCCAGCCTTTGAGCTTAACAACCCCATCAGCAGTTGAAACAACAGGTGTTCCACGATCAGCGGCATAATCAACAGCTCTATGAGGGCGATAGGTTTTTAAAATAGGGTGGTAGCGACTTAGTTGAAATTTAGAACTGATGCGTTTATATTTAAGAGGCGCTCTTAAAAAAGATGCGTTAAGCGTGTAACCATGTCGATTGTAGTAGCTGGTTTTTCCACGTTCATTGGTATGAGAAAATGCTTCAACGCTCTTATTCTTGCCTTTATAAATAATGCCAATAGGCTTCTTTTTGCCATTGGTGACAATAAAAAAGCGATCACCTTTGTGCAAATCAGTATCAAAATTTAAATGCCAAGACAACGCCTCAACCACCGTATTAACAACACTTAGCCCGAGACCTGCCTTTTGAGCGTCATAGCCAAAAGAGTTGTTAATGACAATTTTAGTAACTAAAAGCGGACTAAGATTTCTCTCATCTTTATTGGATGAGCTAACAAACCGGGTGCCAATCAGTAGCGCTTCAATCGTATCCTTCTTATGTGAACGATAACTTAGTGATTTAAAGCGGCGGTTGCTATGCAGTCGTATAATGACACTTTCACCAATATTAAGCTGATTAAGCTGTTTATTTTGTGGGCTGGCCGACAGTAAGTTAGCCAGCAATCGGTTTGATAGGCCCAACTTAGAAAAGTACCCACTTAAGGAGTCACCATGTTTAACTATAAAGTGGTACTCACTATCTTTGGCAAGAGCATTGCCTGAGTTAAGTAGCAGTAAAAACAGCAAAGCACCGGCTAAAAATCTACGCATAGGCTTGAACCACTTCACTGGCAATAGTGCGAGCATTTAGATCGTTATTAATAACGTCATCGAGCGTATCAGGGTGAAAGTGCCTTGCCTTTTCTAGCGTTTTTTCAATGACTATTGAAATGTCTAAAAATTTTATCTGACCTTCTAGAAAACTAGATACAGCGATCTCATTGGCAGCATTCATCGTGCCCATGGCGCTACCACCTTTTTCCAAGGACTCAAAAGCTAGGCGCAAGCAAGGGAATTTATTAAAATCTGGTGCGTAAAACTCCAAGGGAGAGTTTTGTGTCAGATCTAATGCTGGAACGCCTGATATGATTCGATCAGGATAGCTCATTGCATATGAGATCACAGTGCGCATGTCTGGATTGCCAAGTTGTGAAAGGGTTGACCCATCTTCAAAATAAACTGAAGAGTGAACAATGCTTTGGGGATGTACAACCACATCAATGCTTCGGGTGGGCAGGTCAAACAGATAATGCGCCTCAATTACTTCTAGGCCCTTGTTCATCATGGTGGACGAGTCAACGGATATTTTGCGCCCCATTGACCAGTTTGGGTGGGCGCAAGCTTGTTCTGGAGTTATCGTTTCAAGCTCTGCAAGAGGCGTATGCAAAAAAGGCCCGCCACTGGCAGTTAGTTGAATTTTACTCAGGCCTGAGTGTCCACCTTGTAAGCATTGGAAGATTGCACTATGTTCTGAATCAACAGGAATAAGTTCAGCATTATTGTCTTTAACTGCCTGCATAAAGAGGCCACCCGCCAACACCAAAGACTCTTTGTTGGCCAGCATAATACGCTTGCCTGAAAGGGCGGCAGCTAAACTAGATGCCATGCCAGCGGCACCAACGATTGCAGCCATGACGTAGTCAGTTTGCTCATGTGAGGCTATTTCGTCTAATGCTTTTGCACCTGAAAGAACAACTGTACCCCCTTGAATTTGACTTGACAACTGCTCTGCAGCCCGCTCATCTGTCATAACTGCAAAGGTTGGCTTATAGGCGTTACAAAGCCGCAACATTTCTTGCCAATTTGTATGAGCGCTTAATGCAAAAATATTGAATTTTTCTGGATGCAAGTCAACAACAGACAAGGTGCTTTGGCCAATAGAGCCGGTGGCACCTAGTAGGGCAATATTGATCATATTAGACCTAGGCCCAGTAAGAAAAACGGTGCTGCGGCTGTTAAAGAGTCGATACGATCAAGAATGCCGCCGTGTCCAGGTAGAATATTGCCACTATCCTTGATGCCAGAAGTACGTTTAAATAAGCTTTCGTATAAATCACCTAAGACCGAAACACTGGACACCACGACAGCCAGCAATAGGTAGGCTGGATATAAGTCTATGCTAATATTTTGCTGCTGTAGAAAGCCTAACATAATTATTAATGCAAACCCAATACCACCTAATGCCCCTTCAACTGATTTTCCAGGGCTTACTTTCGGAGCTAGCTTATTTTTTCCAAAGGCTTTGCCAACGAAGTAGGCGCCTGAATCAGCGGCCCATATGAGCAGCATAAGCAGCAAGAAGTATGCTCCTCCATGCACCGAATGTAGACTAGTTAGAGCAACCCACATAGGGACTAATAAAAGCACCCCGCCCATCACTCTAACAATACCAGAGCCATACCAAGACTGAATATTCTTGGGGTAGCTAACAACCCAGTATAAGTTTAACCCCCACCAGGCGACAGAGACATATAAGACAGTTTGCAGGTTCTGAGCATGCTCTGAGGCTACAATGCAGCAACCGACAATACCAACTGCTACCAAAGACCTGTATAGCGCTTGTTCAATTTTAATAAGGCGAGCAAACTCCCAGCCACCAAGTGCAACAAACAAGAGTAGTAAGTAAGAGAAGTAGGCTGTAGGCATCGCAAAGACTGCCCAAATAAACAAAGGTGCCAGTATTAAAGCAGTTAAGGTTCTTTGTATTAACATTAATTTTCCTTGCGTGAGCCAAAACGACGGTCACGATAATTAAAACTTTCAATGGCTTTTTTGAGCTCAATTTCATTGAAATCTGGCCAAAGCGTATCTGTAAAATAGAGCTCACTATAGGCAATATCCCATAACAAGAAATTACTAATTCTTAGCTCCCCGCTGCTGCGAATTAGCAAATCAACGGCAGGCTCATGGGCTAAGGAGAGATAGTTTGAAAACCCCTCTATTGTAATGTCTTCAGAAGATATAACGCCTTTAATAACAGCTTCAGATGCTTTTTTTGCAGCCTGTACAATGTCCCATTGCCCGCCGTAATTTGCAGCGATAACTAACGTAAGCCCTGTGTTTTCAGCCAACTGCATTTGGGCTTCAGAGGCTGTTTTCTGAATATCTTCTGGAAACAAAGACATATCTCCAATGATTTTTAGTCGAATATTATTCTTGTTAAGTTTTTTAACCTCTTGATTGAGTGCGGATAAAAATAACTTAAATAGTAGCGACACCTCTTCAGCCGAACGATTTTTATTTTCACTACTAAAGGCAAACAAAGTAAGCGTTTGTACGCCCATTTCACCACAAGCTTTGACCACTTTTCGTACGGCTTTAACGCCTTGTTGATGGCCAATAATACGGGGCAAACTTCGCTTGGATGCCCAGCGACCGTTTCCATCCATAATGATTGCAATGTGTTTTGGAATGTTCATATTAAATGAGAATTATACCTATAGAGTCATAATTGGCCACATAACAAACTTTGAGATGTAAAATTCAACCTATGAGTTTAGCAAAAAGAATTATTCCTTGTTTAGATGTTCGCGATGGCCGTGTGGTTAAAGGCGTTCAATTTATTGACATTAAAGATGCTGGAGATCCTGTCGAGGTGGCCAAAGGCTATGATGAGCAAGGTGCTGATGAAATTACTTTTTTAGATATTACAGCTTCGCATGAGGGTCGTGATACTACAATCCACATGGTAGAAAGAATCGCTGAGCAGGTTTTTATTCCACTTACTGTGGGCGGCGGCATTCGTAAGGCGCAAGATGTTCGCGTTATGTTGAATGCTGGTGCTGACAAAGTGGCTGTTAATTCGGCTGCTATTTTTGATCCAAACTTAATTAATGAACTTAGTAAGCAGTTCGGCTCCCAATGTATTGTGATTGCTATTGATGCTAAAAAAGTATCCAGCACACCCAATAAGTGGGAGGTTTTTACACATGGCGGTCGAAAGCCAACAGGGATTGACGTAGTAGAGTGGGCGATAAAAATGACAGAAGGCGAGCATGGTGCGGGTGAAGTGCTGCTAACTTCTATGGATTGTGACGGAGTCAAGACAGGCTTTGATCTTGAATTAACCAAGGCAGTATCAGATGCAGTGAGTGTGCCTGTTATCGCCTCAGGTGGCGTAGGTAATTTAGAGCATCTTTCTGAGGGAGTTTTAAAGGGCGGTGCCGATGCTGTTTTAGCGGCCAGTATTTTTCACTTTGGTGAATACACGGTAAAGCAGGCAAAGCTAGCCATGCAAGCAAACGGCATTGAGGTTCGACTTTAAAAATTAAATCTATCTTTATATTGAGAGCATCTGAGTGTATTATTACCCAAATTTTAAAAAAAGGTTTTTATGAATTCTAAAAAAGAGCTATGGGTATTGCTGGCCTCTTTTGTGTTGCCAATCGCTTTCGGCACCGCTTTTTTCTATCTGAGCCCCACTTCTTTTACTCAAAGTACCGTTAATTACGGTGAGTTTGTTAATCCCGTTATCAGTACGACAGAGGAGGATATCATCCTTGATGAAGCGCATGATGCAAGTCTTCAAGGTATATGGACATTGACTTATGTGACGGATCAATGCGAACAGTCTTGTCTAAAGACACTTGAGGATATGAAAACCATACGTATATTGACTAATGAAAACATGCGTCGAATTCAAAGCCTGTTATTAACTAATGGCGAAGTGAGCGATATAAGCCCAAAGACTTTGTCTGCGCGCGGAAGTAGCGCTTTAATGAAAAAATTAAACAGCTTTCCTAATAACCATTTATTTTTAATCGACCCGCTTGGTAATATTATGCTTCATTACAACCCTGAGGGATTAGTAATCAAACAGGTAATTAAAGATTTGAAACGCCTCTTTAAACTCTCCCGTATCGGCTAATGATTAAAAACTTTATAAACTTAGTCTCTAATTTACTAGATCTGTGCAAACTCAAAGTAGTGTCATTGATTCTTTTAACGGCGGTTGTTGGTATGTTTTTAGCAGTTCCTGCTCCTTATTTTCCAGACTGGTTGCTGGTGCTAAACGCATCATTAGGTATTGGGATGGCTGCGGCTTCAGCAGCTGTATTCAATCACGTGGTCGACGAAAAAATCGATACACAAATGTCGAGAACCGATCAGAGGCCTTTGCCACAGGGAAAGGTTAGTCGCTTCCAGGCGCTGACTTGGGGGGTTTTATTAGGTGTTCTTGGTCTAGGAATATTGCAATTATTTGTTAACACTTTAACAATGATCCTGACATTTATATCATTAATTGGCTACGCGGTAATTTATACTTTATATTTAAAAAGAGCTACACCACAAAATATTGTTATCGGCGGTGCCGCTGGTGCAGCGCCACCTGTATTAGGTTGGACTGCAATTACAGGTGGTCAAAATATTGAGTTTGCACTCTTGCTATTTTTGATTGTCTTTATTTGGACGCCACCACATTTTTGGGCGTTGGCAATTCACAGAGTTAAAGAGTATAAAAAGGTTAACATTCCAATGCTACCAGTGACTCATGGCATAGCCTATACAAAGAGACAAATTTTGCTTTATACCATTTTATTAGTAGTGGTGACGGTCTTGCCTTACCTTACAGGTATGTCAGGGCTAATTTACTTGGTTTCTGCCTTAGTTTTAGGAGCAATATTTTTATGGTATGCGATTAATATTATTACTCGTCCAAAAGATGTGCAGATTGCCTGGAAAACCTTTACCTATTCGATTAACTACCTAATGCTAATTTTCCTTGCCTTATTGGTGGATCATTATTGGCTTATTACTACTTTATAAAAAAGGACTACTATGAAAGGTTTGGGGCAAGTATTTAAAGCAGTAACTTCAGCCATGATTGGCATTGGCAAAAAAGAAGACTTAATCAAGGACTTTGAGCGGAGCGAAAAACAAGGCCCGTGGCCTTATATTATTGTTGGTTTGATAATGACTATTGTTTTTATTGTAATTGTAATGACTGTTGTAAAATTCGCCATAGCTACATAGCCGCTTTAATCTAGAGTTTTAATGATCAGAGCTAATGCGGGCGCCATTTTTGATGCTTTATGTGGGTTGGTTAAGAGTCCTATCAGTTCAAGACTAGGATTTAACAATAAGTAGCTAGCAGTATGGTCAATTAGGTAGTTGTTTGCCGGCTTCACTACTTCCATAGAGTGATTGTGTGGTTTTTCCGACTGCATCATCGCCTATGTATTCTCTTAATTTATTCATCCTTAACTCTTAAATAAGATGCCCACCCTGTCTCATGAGCCCAGTAAAGGCCCATCTTGGCTACTTGGTCAACGGATACAATAGCAGTTGCCATTAGGAAATCCCCTGTTACCACGTACCCAGTTATAAAAGTAGTTAGGACCGCAAGGATCCTGTAGGTTATTGTTTTAAGTAGTACTATTTTCTGTGTCATATATTTTATTGTATACATATCGTTTCAAGACGCAGTCAATAGCCTTGCCTTCCTTACGGAAAGCAGGGCACCCTGAATTGCATCTATCTCTGACTGAACATGTATCATACTCCTTTGCTTTGTTAAACTTACTAGTGAACTCTAAGTGATCCTATTGAACATCAAGCAGTTTAAGATCCACATCTAGGGCTTTAGGGTTTGAATATAGAGAAACAGTAGGCGCTACTTGCCTTTTCAGCTCATTAAACTGAGCAGCACTAGGCGTTAATAAGAAGTAGGCTACCACTATAAAGCCAAGTCCAAGAGTAAGTGCGATAGAGGTGTTTCGTGTTTTAGTATGATTAGAGGCAGCCATGGAGAAGCTCCCTATTGGTTGTTTGATTTAAATATTTTATGTATTAGACTGATGATGCTTAGTAATAACAACAAGGCCACAGCATTGTGCAATACTGCAAGCGTCATTGGCAGTGATAAAATAACGTTTAATATACCTAATGATATTTGAGTAACGAGAAGCCCGCCAATGACCAGCTGGTAATTTTTT